>Ga0213869_10000126_pt1 | contig 59752 bp, 34 predicted proteins | sample PICome_10_FD_160083 | JGI IMG/M metagenome (GOLD analysis project Ga0213869, IMG submission 160083) | Coastal seawater microbial communities near Pivers Island, North Carolina, United States - PICO132 | ecosystem: Environmental > Aquatic > Marine > Coastal | place: USA: North Carolina... | reverse complement strand
TACAACATCACTGTCTCCTAATGTCTCTACTGCTTCTTCGATAGGATCTCTACGCCATATGAATTCACCCAGTTCGTAGTGCTGATTAATAGTATCGAACTGATTGACATAACTCCAAACTATTCCAGGGGAGTAAGGCAAATAGTATGCGTTATACTCTTTGGGACCCTGTTGAAAGTTAGGGTTTACAAAACTAACTTTCTTCAATGTAGCCTCTTTTAATAATAAATTTTGCTAACTCATCAGCAACGACTTTGTAGCCTTTAATTGTAGGATGTGCTCCGTCATCATTGGTAAGATATTCTGAATGTGTATCTAAGTTTCTAGGATTATAATAATTATTAAATCCTCCCCAGTCATCTTTGCTCATCTTACCATCTAACTCTACTAACTTTTGCATAAATGCTACATAGTCAGTATCATTATGTATATAACAACTCCAATCGAATTGATCACATAACTTCCCTGTGTATTGTTTGAGCCATTCATACACACCTTCTTGTCTTTGATTAAATGCGTTTGCTAATACAATCTTAAAATTGTTTGCTTTAGCAAATGTCTGCAAGTTAAGTAAAGCCATCATTGAATGACTTGCTACGAATTGTTCACTCCATAGTTCACGTGCATAACATGTCCAAAACGCACCGTCACCTTCTTTCTGTTCTATCGGCCAAGCAGTACGCCATTTCTCATGTCTATACTCACCGTTGTTATAACTGTCTGGACTTTCAAATCCAGAGTTGTCCATCGGTCTTTCTTGGAAGACATCAAATCTTTCAAACCCAGATAGCATTAATACTATAACACCTTCTGCATCTTTTAAATCATGTTGATCGACAAAGTTTAATTGATTGACTGCCGCATGATTACCAATACCCTTGATTCCTAAGTTCAATGACTTGTACTCAGGGAAATGATATTTTGTCAGTTGATTAACCCAACTGTTTTCTAATTCATGTACACGTAGATAATAGTCTGAATCAGGTTGTCCCGGTTGTCCAACTCTTATTTGAGTTCTACCGCCGTGGGAGTCTACAATCTCTTTTGGATAGCCACCCTCACCTTGAGTCCAGGAACATCCTAGACCTACTATGTACTTTTGAGACATTATTTGGTTGCTTTTTTCTTAGTAGTCTTTTTCTTTTTGAAAGCACCTTTAGCAGTCTTATAGACTTTAGTATATGCTTCGTCTTTATCAGGAGTACTAGGATCATCCGCTACATAACGTCCTCTAGCATCTCTGTTTCTGACTGTAATCATACCAAAAAACTTGCTAATTTTTTTTCTCCACCAACTCATAATTTTCTCCATATAAAAGTTAATTCTGATACTATTTAGTTAGATTATTAGGTCAGTAATATCTTTAATTTCTTTCATCCAATCGTATGTTCCCTTAAATTGTGGCATAACATATTCATAATAAAACTGAAACTGTCTGTCTATATCATCTCCTTCTTGGAGGTTATGAACATAATCTTGTATTTTATCTGCATTGAAATCTTCAATACTATTATTAACAGGATCTAGTCCAAGAAAATTATTGAGTGGTTGCGAATGTATGCCACTAATCATTACATTCATATGTCGAAAAAAGTTGCGTTCTGCTTTTTCTTTTACAGAGTCATATAGTCTTTGATAATCTTCTGGTGTAGTATATTCTTCAGACAAACGTTTTATATTATCAATTATTCCGTCAACTCTGTGAATCCAGTTAGGTTCATCGTCAAATGAATAATCAAATATTTCTGTATAAAGTTCTATATCTCTTTCTTCTTGTAACCATTTATGATAACCTGGAGCACCTACAACTATAAATGGTTTATGACCTAATAAAGATTTATTTGTTTTTTCTGACAAATAAAGTTCGCCCGGATTTACCCTAGATTCAGTTACAATATCTATTGCCCCTCTACCATAACTTTTAGGGAACTCCTGACAGCCAAACTCTTTAGTAGTATTTAAATGAAAGTCAGATTCATCTACTAATGTTGTTCCAATTGGCAAATGTTCAAAGGGCCAACTGTCTGATATAATATAATCAGGTTCTGCTACTTGATCGACTGTTGAATATTTTGCAGTAACTATGCCTTTGTCTAATAAGTCATGTTTATATAACTGATCAATTGTGTAATGTCTGTAATCTCTAGGTTGATTATTATAACAAGTATATAAAAGATCAGGACTTAATTTTTTATACCAATCAGGTGTAATATGATCCTCAAAATGGGGAAGGCTGTTATGTCTTAACCAATAATAGTTATGTTGAAATAATACTTGATCGTATCCTTGATATATGTGATGTGTTACCCAGCCTGGTTTTGGATAAGCAATATGATCGTCTTGCAAAACAGTTGGCCATCCCGGACTAAAAACATGAACTTCTCCTGTCCATTTATTAGGCCCTGTTAATCGTTTACCTATATGCTCAATTACATCACCGTATATTGTCTTTATATCTAATTCAGAACCGGTAACAATTAAAAATGCATCTGGATTGTATTGTTCAATTAAATCGTCAACATATCTAGCACAAAGTTCTGTGTATATATTAAGATCATTAACGTTCCAACGAGTAAAGAATAATTTTGAAAAGCCAGGTGTCCCTGTACCTCCGGGACGATATTTTTCTGGGTCAATTAAGCAATACCTAGACATCTTCCACGCCAGATTCTATTTGTCCCAAAATCCAACGATATGTTTTGTCAATGCCTGTCTCTAAATCTTCATCTGGTGCCCAATCAATCTTTTCTTTTATTAATTTATTATCAGATGTACGACCCATAACACCTCGAGGCCCGTCGATATTTTTAATTGTAACTCGTTTATTTGATCTTTCTGCTATAAGGAGTACTAATTCATTAATAGATATTTTACGTGTACTACCCAAGTTCACAGGCTCTGTAAGGTCGCTTTCCATGATGCGTTGTATACCTTCTACACATTCATCGATAAACAAAAATGAACGAGTCTGATTACCCGGACCCCATACTTCAATTACTCCGTCATGTTCAGCCATAGCAACTTTTCGACATAATGCCGCCGGTGCTTTTTCTTTCCCGTTGTTCCAAGAACCTTGGGGACCAAAGATGTTGTGAAATCTTGCAATCTTCACATTCATATTATAACATCTTCCGTAGGCTAAGTAAAGCCTTTCTGAGAATAATTTTTCCCAGCCATAATCAGAATCTGGATTAGCGGGATAAGCAGTGTCTTCCGCTAAGTCTGGGTTGTCAGGATCTAATTGATTGTGTTCTGGATACATACATGCACTAGAACTGTAGAATATTTTCAGAGTACTCGCAACAGTATGTTTACGAGCAGATTCTAGGACGTTTAGATTGATTGTAGCAGAGTTGTGCATGATGTCTGCATCATTTTCCCCTACAAATATATAACCTGCTCCGCCCATGTCTGCGGCTAATTGATATACTTCGTCAAACTCGTGTTGTGAAAAAATAAAGTCTACCATATTTGCGTCACGCAAGTCTTGTTTGTAAAATTCATTACATCTTGTATCTTCATATAATGGATGTTTGATATCAACACCTATTACTGTATGACCTTTTGCTTTTAAGTCGTTAACTAAGTGTGTGCCGATAAATCCACCTGCTCCACATACTAATATTGTTTTATTCAAAATGACATCTCCCGTCTGGATCACACCAATGGCTATAATCCGTGTTAAAGTTTTTTGTTATGTGTTCGTACATGTTATTTACTACTGTAACAGAGCCTGGTTCTTTAAACACATGATAGTTGTGTTCCATAATAGGTTTAACTCTGCGTTTAAAATCTAAAACTTGATCAGGTGACCAAGAACCTATTTCTTTAAATATTTTTTCTAATGCTATAAAACGTTCATTTGGTCTTTCAATCTGATCATATTCTTCGCTCCAAAATTCACTAAATGTTTGAAAGCCTAAGTCTTTTAAACCTTGGATTGAGCCGGGGACTCCTACAATAATAAATGGGTGTTTATTAAACATTGGCTTAAATGATTTTTCTGTCAATGTGCATTCGTCTGCGTTGAAATTTGTTTCAGTAATTATAGACACTAATGTATCTTTGTAATATGGTTGTGTAAAGCCGTAGTCTTCGCACATTTTGTTGATATCTGTTTCGCCGTCAATTACTAATGGACAACGTTGATAAAATCTTTGTGCAACATCTTCTTCAATGTGCATGTTATGATCAGAATACAAACGTATAATACTATCCTCTGGAGTACGTTGATCTTGTATTTCATCTGCTATTGATTTATTGTTCATTTCATCATCTACTTTAGCAAAACTCATTAAGGATCTTTCTACTAAGTTATTTTTTTCTAATAGTAATGCTAAACTTGTTCTGTGTTTTCTGAAACGTCTGTTCCAACTTAAGAATAGTTTATTAGGTACATATGTATCATCATAAACAGGTTCTTCATGTTCTTCTATTTCAGCAGTATCGACAAGACCATTAGCATAAAAGTTATGAAAAATTTCACGTGATGATGCATAAGGAATAACATGCATTCTGTGAGAACGATGTGTGTTTATGTTATGTCTTTCACAGAATTTTTCGTATACAGTTGTTGCGTTTACTGTACCAGTTAAGTATATAATCTTATACATCGGTATCTGATGAGCCTTGTGAAAGTATGAGAACATTGCATGAAGTTCTGTATCAGACATAAATGCTTCTACACTATGATCAATTAAAATATATCCATTGTAAACTGAACAGTGATGTATTAACCATTGAGGCATATGAGAAAATTCTAATAAGCCAGAGCCTTTAATAAAGTATTTTTCAAAAGACACTCTCCATGTCATAGAAAAAGGATAGATAAATGGAGTCATTTCTTCACCCTTTTCTGCTTCTATTCCACTAACTGGTTGTAATTCAAATTTATCTTTTGATTTTGAAAATTGTTTCTGCCAAATGTCATCAGTCCAAAAATGACGAGATTCAAAATTTGGGTTGACGCCTTCTGCTGTAGTACTAAATGTTAGAATGTTCGGTAGTTCTGTATTCCAAATAGGACCCTTTGGCCCGAACCAACTATAGACAACTTTAACTTTATCGTCTGAACTATGCGATATGACTGATCGGAATTTTTCGTTCACTTTTTACTGTTTCTCCTGTCCAATGTTTTGGAATAATAATATCTGTACCGCACATGCACATTTCTTTGTAGCATGTTATTTGTTTAGGCCCTACATTCTTAATGTCTTCTAGTATGTGTCCTACATCTCCTCCCATACCACAACTTGCTAAACTCATTGTGCCTACAGGATTAATAAAAATGCAATCACCTACATTACATTTCCAACCACTGAAGAAGTTTTGACTCTTTACAATGATATCGTTTGCATTACAGACTTGTTCTGTTTTATCATCATAACGATTATATGATACAGTCATTTCTGTTCTTTTGTTTGGCTTAGGAACACTCTGATGTGTTTCTATGTTATGTGATTCAATAAACTGTACATGTTTTGGATCTGAATATTTCCAAGGGCCAGTAACATGTGATAATTCGTCATAGAGTGGTGTCCACTCTACAAAATAATTAGGCATGACAGTCTTTAAATGTTCTGCAAACTCTACGCACTCCCAAAATCTTTCTTCATGTAATAATATTTTTGTGCTTAAGTAATTTACATTTTCACACAGCCACATAGAGTTTTCTTCGTAACGTTCTTTGTTACATTGTTCAACATGAAAACTAGCAACAATGTCATCGAATAGATATGCATGTTTCTGCCACCATTTTAAAGGTCTTGACAAATTAGTATTAACTGCTAAAGTAGCATAAGGCATAGTTTCATAAATCCATTCACATATAGGAATGAAGTTGCGCCATGCAGTGGGTTCTCCACCAGAGAAAAAGAATTTAAAGTTTTTGTAACCTGCTTTCTTATAACGTTTTACTATTTCATCTAAGTTCTTAATGTAAATGTCTAAGTTGCCGTTGTTAGGGTTATCTCCCGCCCAGTTACCTGGATTGCAATAACTACAACTGAAATTGCAAAAGTTGTTGACCTGCCATGTTATTGCTAAGTATGGTTCAGGTGCAAATACTTCTCTTAACTCTGGGCCCACTCGTATACTTCCTTGATTTCTGGTACTAAATCTTCAAACTTTTCATCTCTGTATTCATCTAGTTCGTCATTAAACTTTTTAAACTCTAGTATTCCACCTTTGTTTTCGTCACCAACTGTTAAGTTATAGATGATCATTTTAAAGCCATTGTATATGTCTACATTGTCTTTGTGTTTCTCTTGGTATACACGATATAGTTCTGCAAGTCTGCGTTTAACACTCTGCGGTAATATCATTACGTTAGCATACCACGGGTTAGTCGCAAGATTGAATCTCGGTGATGAGTATTCAACATCAATAAACTCGTTGTCAACCATGTAATCCCAAAAGTCAGGGAAATCAAAGATGTTCCAAATGGATATCGTGGGAGTAATTTGAAATTGAGCATGTGGAACTTGCTCTTTTACATCTCTGATATTCCTGACAACTTTTTCCCAGTCTGTGCCGCTTCTGATACACTCTGCGACTTCGCCATGTGCATCTAAACTAGCCCAGATTTTTAACTGGGGAAACTTTTTCCAATACTCAATCAAATCAACATTCTTTTTATAATTCAATGTTGAAAAGTTTGTAGTGTATGTTAATTCTACTTGATCACATAGATCATTTTCGATCCAGTAATCTAAACATTCATAATGCTCTTGTGTAATTACAATCTCTCCACCAGCAAAATAAACTTCTGTGACATCATCTAAGTAAGGCTTTAATTTTGACATCAATGTCATATCATCATTATTATTAATAACAATCTTACCTTTGCTCTTAGGAAAGTATTCTTCAAATACTTCTGCACCACGTTCTTTTAAAAACTCTTGTGACCATAGTGATGAACATGAAGGGCCACATGATCTACATTTCATGTTACATATATTACTAAAACGAATATCCATATACTTCATTTGAAACTCTTTCAATGATCCGTCATCATTAGTAACATCTGCAATATAGTCAACATAATCTAAACCTTTACGTTTGTTATGAGACTGACGCATTGTCCATTCGCCCATTAATTCTAAGTCATAGCAACGTTTACATTCAGGCACTTCTTCATCTTTCATCATCTTAGAACGTAAATCATTATACTTGTCAGAATTCATCATTTGTATAATTGATTCATCGTTTCTAATTTCTGATGTAGGCATGTCACTGTCTGCAATACAACAAGGCATTACACGTTTATCTGGCCATGCATGAAAGTGTACCCAGGGAAGAACACAAAAATGTTTGCCATTCTCTACTAGGTTTTTTACTACGATTTTTTCCATTTTAAAACTTCACTCCCAAAGTTATATTAAAAATACTGTACTCAATAGGATCTTTTGTATAAACGTTTTTTAATCCTATAGTAACGTTGTCTGTTAAACTATAATCAAATGATGTTTCGTTTCTTGTGTAATCATCATCTCCTGATTCCCATAACAATTTATTAGTGAATGAAACACCTTCACTCATCTTAAACGAATACCAAAGTGATGAACGTAAGATAGGTTCACTGTTCGCATTTGACTTAAGATACGCAACTGAGTTTTCTATTGATGCTTTATGTTTATCTGTTCTTAATATTTTATAACCGTGACCAGCACCCATAACGATTCTGTCATTATTAGTTCTAAACTCATCATAGTCATAACTAGTCACACCAATTACGTAATGTTTGTCATTCAGACTTTTGATTAACTTACCACTAGTCTTAAACTTGTTAATTGTTTGATCTCCGTCTTCTGCTTTGTAGGCATAGTCTGCTTCAAATACACCTTGATACTTTTCAGTTTCCCATTTATTATCTAATGATCCTGTAAAAACAATCGACTCATCTATATTAACAAACGTGCCACCGATCTTTACTTTTGTATCAGCAGTAGCAGTTGGTGCCATTATAATCATTGCGGCGAAAAATAATAGGACACTTATATCACCTACAAATTTTAGTTTTTTACTCATTGTTCTAAATCTCTAATTTGATTAAGTTCTGGAAACACACTCCAGAAATCTTCATCTCTTATATTATCTATTGATGCAGTGTGTTGCAACATAATTTTTTTGTTATCTGCCCAAGTATCATCTTCTCCAGCAAAGTTAACTGCATCTCTAATCAAACGTGATAGACTTGTCTTGTCACCTTCAAACTTATCAGCAAACTTTAATGCATTCTCTGCCGCTGATATTTTTAATTCAGCAGGCAAACTCTTTGCACTATAGTAACTAGGATGCACAGCAAGATATAAACTATGATACCAGTCTTCTGTTCTTACAATATTCTTATCTTTAAGATACTGATAGAACTCTCCGATCATCGGATAATTAAACATTGAGAAAACTGTATTCATTTGAAATGTTACATAATCTAAATCTCTGAATGTAAGTAAGTTATTTTCTACTACACCCCAGTCTGTTCCTTTACGCAACCATTCTGCTCTTTCACCAAAGTGATCAACAGAACAACTTAATTCAATCTTATCAAAGTGTTTCCATAATTCTAATATATCATGCTTCTTATATTTAATGTTACTTGCATTAGTATTGTACCTTAGAACAGGTTTTTTACCACGTCTAATAAATTCTTCTAACATGACATAATGTTCATCTGTAATCAGTGGCTCTCCACCAGCAAAATAACACAAATCTATCTCATCAATGTGTTCTATTACTTCTTCGATTACTGTGCCTGTTTGATCATCAGCATGTATTAAGATAGGATGTTTAGGATCGTGGTTTGCTCTCATTTCTGCACCCCACTGTGAACTAAACTCACTACCACATGTACGACACTTGAAGTTACATATATTAGAGAAACGAATATCAAAGTAATGCATTCTAAAATCATCTACTGTACCATCTGCTTTTGTTTGTGGTACTAACTCATCAAATCGTTTACCGAAATGTTCTTTAGAATAGTTTCTAAAACTATGCGGTCCTGCTTCTTCATGTTTATAACAGAAATCACACACAGGATTCTTTTTATCGTTTAACATATCTAAACGTAACTGTTTCATCTTGTCATTATTAAATGCTTCTTTCAATGATGTTTCTTTTGTGTTGCCAAACGGTGTAGTATAGTCATTAGAACAACAAGGATAGATATCTCCTTTAGGTGTTACGTTTAAATGTAACCAAGGGAACATACAGAAAGTTTTACTTTCTTCTAACAAGTAAGTCTTGTCTACTGTTGGTATACGTTCACTCATGGTCGTAAACTCTCTGGTACTTTATATAATGCACCTAACTCAGGGAAAGTATTCATAAAGTTTTCTCCCCTTAATGCATCAATTCTTTTTATTTCTTCTTTAAACTCTTGTTGATTATCATGCCAAGTATGTTTAGAATCTAACCACGGAATACATTGTCGAATTTCATTTACTTGTGCTGGTGTAAAGTTTAAATCTTCCATATACTTTATAGTTAGTTGCAACTGCTCTCTTGCTTGTGCTTTGTATTCTTCTGGTAAGACATGTACCGACAAGTGTTCTGGTGAATTCATATTATAGAGAGTCCATACAGGATCTTGAGGTCTATAATAATGATTGTCTATCATGTACTTGTAAAAGTGTGAGATCGTCAAAGCATTAAAGATACTATAAACAGTATTAACTTGAACATTAATGTTTGAGGCTTTCTTTAGTTTCTTTAAATTTCTCTCAATCGTCATCCATTTAGTACCATGTCTAATGTATTCTGCTTTGTCTCCAATATGATCAATCGATGCATAAATCTGAATAGGCTTATCAAAGTGTTGCCACAATTTAAAGATATCACGTTTCTTATATTTTAAGTTTGATATGTTTGTATTATATCGTAACTGAATATCTGTTTTCTTTTTGTCAATCATTTCATCAATTAACATGTAATGTTCTTCTGTGATTAATGGCTCTCCACCTGCAAAGTAAGCAACTTCAAAGTTTGGAACTTGTTTTAATACTTCTGTTATAAATTCTTCTCTGTTACCTTTTTCGATCTCCATTGCATACATAGGTAGACCTGTTTGTTCACGTGATTCTAAATCTTCTTGCTCCCATTTAGAACTAAATGCACTACCACATGTACGACATTTAAAATTACAAATGTTAGAAAAACGAATGTCAAAGTATCTCATACGAAAGTTAATTATTCTTCCATTATTCATATCAGTAGTTTCAATTACATCATTAAAATAATGTTCCCACTGAGTATTACTTTGCGTTCTAAAACTTGGGACGCCTTGATCATCATGTTTATGACAATTTGCACATTCAGGGTTTTTAATTCCCTTAATCATATCTAAACGTAACTTCTTCATCTTTGGAGAGTTAACTAAGTCTGAAAGACTGTTACGATTAGAATTACCAACACCTTTATTATCAGCACATGAATGTGCAATACAACAAGGCGCACCTTGTCCAGTAGGTGTAGTATGTATATGCACCCATGGTATCATACAGAATGTTTCTGATCTATGAAGAAGCAAATCTTTTAAAAAGATTGCCTGCTTCTTATCTACAGCGGGTTTGTTAGGCTTGTTTGCTGGCATAATTTATAAAAGTCTAATAATTCAGGATATACACTTAGTATATCTGCTTCTCTCCTGTCATCTAATTCGTTAAAGAAATTATAAAAATCTCTTCTACCTTCAATTAATCTATCGTCATCGTAAGTTGTGTTTTCCATATAGTCTACAACACGTTTGAACTTTTCATATTCAATCGTAGAAAATCTATCACTGCGTTCATCGTCTGTATGTTCTTCCATAAACTTTAATGACTCATACATATAAGGCATAAAGTCTTCTTTAGGAAGAATATTCATATCGTATTGGATTGGGTCTCGTAAGTATGGAGTGTCAAAACGTACTCTGTGTTTGTCTTCTGTTTTTTCTTCGTACCATCCATATGTTTTACGCCATTCTAAAATCTTTTCTAGTAATGATGTAAACGATGTTACGCAAAACAAATTAAACGTCACCATAATAAGAAGTGGTGAATCAGTTGTTGTTAAGTACGTATGAAAATTCTTTTCCCACAATTCTAAATCTAACCCTGTACGTGTATATTCTGCACGTTCTCCCCATGTATCTAAACTAGTGTATAATTTAAAACTTTCTAGTTTATCTTCGTCACATAGTTTCTTTACAGATGTACTTAGTCGTTCTATCAATTTAGTCTTAGTACCCAAGTTACTATTCACATTAAGTTCTAACCAAGGCATAGGTTCATCGTCAATCTTTTTAAGTAGTTTCCATGTTGACGTATGCATAGTAGGTTCGCCACCAGTTACACGCAAGATATTCAAGTCTTTATACATATCAGGCCACCACTCCCAAAACGCATCAACGTATGGATTTTCTTCTTCACGTTCAAAGAGTTTCATCCAGTCAACATCGTTTCTGTGATTCTTTACAGTCTCTACTGGACCGAATTGTTTTATCTCAGCATGATAACTTGATGAGTATTTTGGATGACAGTAACCACATTTAAAGTTGCACTCGTTACCAAAGTTAATCTCTAAGTATTCTGGATTAATGTTTTGATCCCAAGGGCCGTTGAGTGCTTGATCGAATCTTTCTTCTGTAAAGATAGATGAATTACGAATATGTCTATCAGATATATTATCTTTACCTAAGTCTTCAACGTTCCAACAGTATTGACAACCTGATGGTCGTTCACCTGCTAACATTTGTTTACGTTCCATTTTCTTTTCCCACGTGTTATGCAATGCACTTGGGTTATCTTTTAATTCATGTAATGGAATCTTATGTGGTTGTGGATGATAACAACTATGTGTTTCACCTGTTTGTAAATACATAGTAACATGTTGCCATTTGGCAAGACAGAATGAAGGAGTGGCTTCCTCTTCAACTCGGATTTGTATTGTTTTTATTCTGTCTGTTTCTTTAGACATTACCAGCCTTCTATTTCTCTGATAATCTCCATCTCTGTTACGAGGGGACCTAAGTTTCTTTTGTCTGCATTGTAATGTCTTTTAAAGAACTTTGATTGTTCTTCATCAAGCATGTTCATTGGTAGTCCCAATTTTGCTTTTAGTTCTTCCCCTATTTCTTTTGCTGATTCTATTGGATCACTGTTCATGTACTGTTCCCACATAGTAGGATAGTTATCAAACCATTGAATGTCGGTATGTTCAAAGTCTGTTAACATTGTCATGTATGTTCCTAGTCTTGCTCCGTAGATTGCCCAGTCGCCGTTCTCTGCATCTAAGCCTACGTTTTGCCAGATAGTTAGATTATTTAAATTCTTGTCTGCAACTTTAATTTTGAACTCGTCTACAGTTACTAATGCTCCTCTGTCTAAGACCATCTTTACACCTTCTCTAAAGCCTGCTCTCCATGCTTGAAATGCAGACTTGTTAGGGTAAGTAGTTGAATAGCAATCATACATTGCCCAGTATAATGAATCTGCTGAATTCATCATAAAGTCAACTTGAGTTGCTTCAGAGCCGTCAGTATGTTCATGTGTAGTCATGTTCTCTACATAAGTTTTTGTCCATGAAGACATGCCACCATTACCATAACGTAAGCCATTAATATTGTTGATAGACTTCCATCTAAATTGTGCTTGTTGATATCTTGGGTCTTTGTCTGTAAAATCTAATTGAATATTAAAGAAGTCTTCTTCAGGTAATGTGTCACCGTCGATTAATACAAATCGTTCAGTCTCACTTAATTCACCGGCGGCTTTATGTGCTTGATCAGAGCCTAATACTCCGTCAACTCTTTGTGCCCATGGAACCATGTTCTTAATTTGTACCCAGAATTCTTCTTTCTGCGGTTCATCGTAACTTAGATAGATAACATCTAAATCTGCGATATCAATAATGTTAGTCATTGCTTTCCTTTTTCCACTGTCTACTATAACTATCTTCAGGATCTATTTCCGCATCAGCATTCATAAATCTTCTGCGTTGTATGGCATCCCAATTAATACCGTCACTTGGTTTCCATGTACTGGCTATGTCTGAATCTATATCTGACATGTCAAATTGTTTTTTGTTATCCGATTTCATTTATTTGTAACTCCCAATATTGTACTCTACTTGAAGCAAAGTCTTTTACTTTAATCTTCCTTTCGTCTATAATTATACTTATATCGTCTATTGAAGTCAGAATACCTGATGTACTAGGCTTATATTTTTGTACAACTGCACTAGGTCTATTTCGACTAATGACTCCATCGATCACTTTGATGTCAGGTCTGGCTTCTGCAAAAACTCCGGCGTCAATAACTATGTAATTACCCTCAGGATTATCACATGTATAAAAGTCTACTGACCCGTCTTTTTTATAGTATAACCTAAACTCAGGAGCCTCAATTTTGGGTGCTTCCCATACAGTAATGTATTCTTCGTTTTCAGTCGGGCTGTTATTTTCAACATCACTCATTAAAAAGACTCCTTAAGTTTATCAGAAAATGACTTGATATGATAGTGAAACGGATACTTCTGTGGGATTGTGTTCACTCTAAGTGTATGTTCATTAATTTCATACACTAACGTATCAGTCCATTTTTCTGAAGGCATGCCATTTATAAATTGCTTCATATGTATCATAGAAAAATCATCAAATGTGGGTAATGTTGATTCTTCTATTCCTACAACATGACATGCGTAGGCGTAAACCCAATCAGTCGTTGCCGGCTCATTTGGATTACATTGTAGTGTGTCTCTAAACTCACTCCAATTTTCAAAAACATGTTTTACGATGTCAAAGAATTTTTCTGCTATTTCTGACTTTTTAAAGTAAGTTATAGCATTATATGTGTCTGGTAGTTCATTATCGTCTATAAACCGACGATAGGTTCTCATATGCGATATATTTTGCTTGAAGTCTCTTATGTTTGTTGAAACAACTAAGTCTCTTTCTTTAAGAATATCCCACCAATAGTCTACAGATGATGGCATATACATATCTGCTTCTAACTTGATTGTATGTTTATATGGACTTGCTTCATAGACTTGCCAGTCATTGATAAGTTTCCAATCTGAGTCTGGTGCTTGATCACCATACGGTAATGGAATTACTTTGTGAAATGCTTTGCAGTTTGTTTCATCATCAGAGATTAAAGATACCTTTGCGTTAGGCATCACTCTCATAATAGATTCTGCTAATTGTTCTGCACATTGGACATAGTTGACAAGGTCAGTATTTTGTGCTATAATAACAAATCCCTTATCCATTCATAATACCCACAAATAAATCTTTATTCATTACATGAAAGTCCATATCTTTAATAGACATATATTCTTTTCTCACTTTGCTTTTCTTCCAGTGATCAAACATAATAGTAAACTCTGTATTGAAATCAAATAGACTACCATCACACGGAATTTGTATATCAGATGAATCTGCATAAACTGATGTATTCTTTCCAACATGTACTAGATTCCATGGAATATAATCACTTGGTACATCTGTGTGTCCATTGACAATCTTTAATGCAATTGTTAATCCATAATCATTTCTATACACTCCACCTACAAAACTATGTAAGTTTGCATAATGTTCGTAATTGTTTTGTACCATTTCTAGTGTTTCAAATATTTGTTTTGCACGTTCAGATTTTTTAAACATGATAACAGTTGCCCACAAAGTGTCATAACTATATGCACTCATTTTTTCTTGTGAGGCTTCTGGATGCATAAGCATATGTGTATTGCTATGACAACAGAAAGTATCAGATAAGTCAAATGTTTTTAATAGTGTATCAGAATTTACAAGATAGTCAACATCGATAAGGAGCGTTTCCTCATAAGGACTAAGTTCATATGCTTGATATCGACCTTTGTTGATCCATGCTGTTTGTTCTTTGATGTTGCTTTTGTCTGGTACAATATCGATAATCTTATCAAATGTTTTAAGGTCTGGCAAGATCGTTTTAAGTGAGTCTACATCAGTAACTAAAGTTGTAGGTATTCCTAAGAATGCTTCTATTCTTCGTGCTGTATAGACTGCCATATCGGCATAGTTATATTTGCTAGAGTTAAATGCAAATAGTAATGCGCCTCTTTTTGCTATCTTTTTCTTTCTAGTTCTTTCCATTCACTGTTCCACTCAGTCATAATTTTAGTATACGTTTTAGTAAGAGATTCTAATAGTTCTATTCTATTTACCTTCACTGGATTGTCAAACGTGTCAATTACGACAAGAGTTTCGTCAGAAAATGAGTTGAGAAATCCTATAGTTTGTGCATCGGCTCTCCACAAGCCTCCCTGTTCTGCGATAACAAGTTTGCTACTATATTTTTCTTTAAGATATGCTTTGGCAGAGTTGTGACTAAACCGTGCTTTTGCATCTTTGATTAATGTTTTTGTATCCATAGTAAATAATACTCCCACAAGTATTTATATGGATTAGAAAAGACTGAAATTAAATTATGAGCCGGATACTGAACCTGATACCGAAGGTGTTCCCCACGATGCAGATAAGTTTGTAGTCTCAGGTAATTGAACAGTACAAGTCACAGCACTACCAGTAGATGCTACTAAGTCATTAGGAATTTCGTCCCAAACAGAGTAGATAGTGATTGTTGAACCAGTGTCTCCGTTTGATCCTTGAGTACCATTAGATTTAACAATATATCTAATGAATGATGACAAGTAACCAGAAGGACCTGAGTCTGCTGTTTGTGTAAATGCTGTTGCATTTCCTGTTGAAAGTCCAAAGTATCCTTTATCAGCATCAACAGTAGGTGAGTTTCCACCTCCACCGACTTTAGTAATACCTGAATAGTTTACACTTGAAATACTGACTGTGCCTGAGTTAGGTGCAGACATAGTAACTGTGCCTGTATCACTTGCTAAGTCTGAGAAAAGCAAGTTAATACCAGTACCAGTTGGATGTGAAGCAGTCATTTTGATCTGTCCACCTGAATTGAAGAACCATCTAGCGGCATCACCTGATGCAAACGTTACAGTATGTGTAAACGTAAGACCATTCTGCCATGAACTACTACGTGTTGCTGTATCGACAATTGTAGAGCCTTGAGATGCGGCGTTTCTTCTGTTAGTATAAATTGTTGTTAAGTTTGTTGGGATCGCAGACAAATATGTTACTGTAGAACCTGTAGTTGGAGCAGTCACTGATGTGATTGAAGAACCACTATGAGCGGCCGCTGATGCTGTGTTAGTAACGAGAGCATTCCATTGCCCAGTTGCTACTACAGTATCTCCACCACTTACTTGTGATACAGCAGTTTGTCCATATCCTGCAGTTGTTCCGCCAGTTGACCAAGTTGTGTTTAGTTTGTTAGCACCAGTTTCTACTGCGGCGCCCACTAAGTTATTAAAATCTGTTGCTTCTATTAAGCCGTTTTGTGCGTAACTCATTTTAGTTAATCCCTAATTATTTGATAGTAACGATGGCTTCTACAGTGCCAAGGTCAGTTGTTGTCTTATCTTCTAATGCTCTACCAATAACGTTGAATGCAGTTGATTCTCCGTTATCTGCGGCTCTTGCATAACCCTCACCAGCACTGACAAGTCTTTGACCTTTTCGTACTGTTCCTAATGTTTTTACTCTTACACGTCCTGTCATTGCAACAGCAGGGTGAGTATCATTGTCTCCTGCCCCGTTGTTCATTAAAAACGCCATGTTGTCAGAGACAACACCGAATACGTCTTCACTTAATTCATACTTAACAGCAGTAATTTCTGCTTCTCCACCTAATTCAACAACTGTACCTGGCTCATAAGGAGCATCTGACTCAAAACGTTCCGCCAAGTCAGCATATGTTGCTGTTAAACGAGAACCAGTAGTCAATGTCCAGTTACCTGTAATTGATCCTGCTGTTGTGTTTGCGCCAGTTGTTAATGTAGATGCTTGAGTTTGATTTGTTAAGATGTTACCGTTATAAGTTGGTAAGTAAGCGGCTACGTTTGAGTTACTGTATGTACCAGCAAATGAGATTGGATCTCCGTTTGCGTACATATATTTGTCTGTTCTGATACCATATAAGTTACCAGAGTTATTAATATAGATACCACCTGTATCAAATATTAATGCAGAAGCATTTGCTCCTGTGTTACCTGTTGCAGTCCATACACCAGTTAAAGTACCTGCTGTCGTTGCTGAACCTGTAGTAATTGCTGTTGTTTGTAGTGTACCAATGTTTGCTGTAGTAACAGATGCATCTGCTATTGTTGCGTTTGCAGAAATTGTTAAATATCCTGCTGTGATTGCATTTGCTGTTACTTCATTTGTTGCAGTAAAGTTATTTGCTGTGGCATTACCTGTAATATTAACTGAGCCGAATGTTGTGTTACCACCTGATGCTGTAGATGTTAATGATAGCCAGGCTAGAGCATTTGATTCACCATCAGTTGGACAAACTTTTAATGTAGTACTTGATGTGTCGTACCAAATCTGACCTCTGAGAGGATTAGCAGGTGGAGTGCTGTCTGCAAAATTCTCAGTTACGTGGACAAAGTTAGTGTCTAAAGACTGACCATACCCTGCATAGTTTCTGCCAGGAAGTCCTAGTGAAGTACTACTCGTATTGATAGTACCGTCAGCAATGGTCGTTAAGACTGTTCCATCACTTTTTACAATTGTATATGCCATTTTTTAATTCACTCCGTTAATATTATTTATCTTAAATGGTAACTAAATTAGTTAGAGATTGTATTCTAACCGTATAATCTATTTGTATCTGCCTATTTAAGGATTTTTGCACTGGGTGAAAGATTACATGGGTTAAAAGTCGTGTAATTATGTTCCCGTTTGCGTCTGTTCCGTAGTTTGCTAATAGTCCTAACTCATCAAATATGTAGTTTGAATCTGTTTGTGTGCTATTATCAAATGCGGCTTGTCCTGCAGGCTCTCCATAATCTAGTAAACATTGTACTAAGATATCTGTGTACACACGGCCTGTTGTGTGAAACACTGTCATTTTATTTCTTGTTGGGTCTAAGTTAAAAACACTTGTATCATCTACGATTTTTGCGTATGTTTGATTGTATAGAGCCGCGTTTTGCCCTGTAGTGTTAGGTGGTAGATATGTAATGACTCCTGTCTCATCGACAGAGGCTCCGCCATTACCGAATGCCATTTGATATATCTCTCCGTATCCTCTACTAGAAAGAGTATCAGCAATTGCTTCTGACATGTTTTCGTAATTGATTGCGTTCTTTGCTTCTTGTAAAACTTCGCCGGTGTTATAGTCTCTGATTGTCAGAAATCCTTCCATCTTCAGAATTTGTTGATCGCCAGACATTAACTATCTCCTCGCATCTGCACTAACACTTCGTCAGTGTCAGGATCAGTGATTTTCAGACTAGATGAGAAGTAAATTCCACTGTCTTCATTGGGTTTTACTTCTTTAGGTTCTGAGTTCTCTGATTTATTATTGTTCATCTCTTTATTTATCATTTACGTTATATCCGTTTGTAGAAACTGTGCTGGGGTTGTGGTAGATATCTGTAATGGATCTCCTTCAGTAGTATTAAATGTGTAAGAGTTCCAACTTTGATCAATATATAAGTCAGGTAAGCGGTTATTGCTCAAAAGACTGAACACTTCGGTGTACTTAGCAATGTATTCTTGTACTCCTGTACCATTTGCTCCACGTTGTAATCCACTTACTGAGTTATTATCAAAATTAATTGTTGTAAATTTGATTTGCTCTCCATTAATATATAACACATTACCTTCTAATGATGTAATCTTTAATGAATCTCCTGCTGATATGTAAGAACCATCTGTGATTTTTAATATCGGCGATAGATTTTCAACAACAACTTCATAAGTATCAGTATCTAATGTATTTCCAGTAGTATTATTTAGAACAGTTACGCCACTTAAAATGTTTTTATCTGCGGTCAAGCCGATTGAGTAAAGATTATTAACTGGACTTGGTGCAATAACATTCTGTATAACGTTATCTGTAACTCTTGTAACATCTCCTACATAAATTACTTGTGATAGAGGGAAGATAGGCTGTGACAACCATGTTCTTGCTTGTACATTTGCTCTGTAAATTGATTGCTCTCCTGTTGTGTTAACTGCATTCAAGTAAATTTCTTCATCTGGTGTTGCATTAGGAATCATATTAGTCATAATTACAACGTCACCAGGTGATATCTCTGTTAAAATACTAACTTCATTATCTGCGCCAACTCTGAGTTTACTAGATGGTAAACGATAACCGTTTACTGTCACCCACAATCTTTGAACATCATGTTGTTCCCATTGTGTTACATTCATAATACCTGTATCATCAGTTAAAGTTACTGCTGTACCTGCATTTCTTGTTAACCCAATTGTAAACTGAGTACTACTTAAAATTTGTTTAATATAGTATGTTGTGCCTTGTGTTAAACCACCTAATACTGCGGCTCCTGCAACTTGTCCTTGTTGTGTAAAGATAACTTTATTATTTACAACAAGATCAGCAGTAGAATTACATGTAATTCTGCTATTAGATGCTGTAGTTACAGTTGCTTGAGTAGTAACTAAGAAGAATGTTCCTTGTCTCCAAACATAACCACCTGAGATGTATGTTGAAATATTAGTTACTGGATAATTAACTGCATCTAATGCTGGATTATAAACTTGTGTATAGATTTCAAATCTGTATTGATCAAATACTCTTACATAGTATGAGTTACCATTCAATTCAACAGATCCGTATATACCATCTAAGACAACTAATTGATCAGTTGCTAATGAGTGAGGAATACCTGTTGTAATTCTTGTAGTTGGATTGCCACCGCATGTTGTAACCATTAATCCTGTTGCTGTTGACAATGTTACTGTTGCGCCTGTTTGATCTTTAATTGTTGCTGTTGTAGAATCGACAATACTTGCAACAAAGTAAACTGCACCTTGTACTAGTCCACCAAAGTTAGTTCCTTGGAAGTAAATTTGTTGATCGATTACAAATCCTGCTGTAGTATCAAATGTAATTTGATTTGATGTAGCCGCTGTTGCAGTTGCTTGAGTAACACGCAATGGATCTTCTTGTCCAGTTTCTATATTTGTAATGTTTGCAACTGTAATCGCATTTGACGTACCTATCATTGACCCTGAATCTGTTGTGACTGTGACAGGAGCACCGCCTATTTCAAGTGAGATAGTAAATGTAGTAGAATCAATAATCTGTAAGATATAATATGTGACACCTGCTGTGATTCCACCTATAGTTGGGTTAGAGAATACTATTGGTTCATCTACTGTTAAGATTGATGTATCAGCACAAGTTAATGTGTCTAATAATTCATCATACATAACGATAGTTGGTGTGTCCTGATCGTATGTTTCAGTGTCAGGAGTATCTTCATCGAAAGTACCTTCAGTATGAGTAGTTGCTGTAACTGTGACAGTTGTAATCGAACTACCTGAAGTACCTGCAATACCATATTGTGTTGTTAAGTATTGTCTTTCAGTATTATTATAAGTTAAAACAGAAATCTTTGCACCAATAGCCGGTGGAGCAAAGAATAACACAGTGTTTGCGCCGTTGTCTACTTCGTATTGAGTATTTGTTAATCTTAGTCCGTCAACTTCAACGATTGCGTTTAGAGGATTATCTCCCCCATTGTAATTACTCATAGCAAATGATGCTGTTGATCCGTCTCCGATAAATTCTTGTATCTCTGGAACAGAATATCCATACTGAGAAGGATCACCTGAGTCACCAAAGATTGAATAAACAAGATAGTCTGTACCGTTTACATAATTTGTTGGGTTTGCTAATACAAGTTTTGCTTGTATACCATTTGGTTGTTTATCTATTGCATAATCATTTGTTACGTATGATGATATGCCTGCTTGATCTGTTAAAGTAACAACAGTACCACCGTTAGTTTCTGAAATTGTAAATTCATTATTGTCTACGATTGTTTTAATATAGTAAACTTGATTTGGTGTAATGTCTGATCCAAACATATCTGCCGCAAATTGAATTCTGTTACCAACAGATAATCCTACAGTTGTTCCTGTTGTAATTGCGTTGTTTGATGCTTTAGTTCTGCTAATTGAGTTAGTCTTACCTAATACTAATCTGCTACCATTGTGATATACTAGTGGGTCAGTCCATACAGTACCTGTTCCAGTCTGTATGTTAACAATCATTGATCCAGTTGCATCAGTTAAAGATTTAATTGGGCCTGCAAGTCCTGTGCTAGAGTCGTAACTCTCTGATATAGTGATAGAATTTGTTGCTGTAGAAATAGATTTAACATAATAAGTAATGTCTTCTGCTATTCCACCGAATACAACTCCTTGAAATGATATTGGATCGTTTGCTGTAAAGTCTTTTATGTTTACACAAACAATCGTGTCACCATTAGCAATAGTTTCAGTTGCTTCTACTTCAATAGAATGTGATCCAGTTCTGATTACTCCAGAGCCTTGGAAGAATGTTGCACTATAATTACAGTTCAAGTATATGTCATCAAAGCCTGTTTGTGCAATCTGTCTAATAGGATCAGTGTCTGTGCAACCTTTAACTAATTGATTGCCGTTACCTACTTCATATACATCGATACGTAATGATTGTTTCGGTGCAAATGTAAGTGGTGTATTTAATGTAATAACTTTTGTGATCCAGTTAACAGAATAAGCACTTGTTTCTAATCCAGTACCTAATCCAGTTGTTGCATCGATAATTTGTACAGTCAAGTCTAATGGGTATTGAACGAACTGATCAAAACTATAGTCAACTTGGAATTCAGTTGTTGGTGCAACTACTCTGGATACTACATTAAATCCTGTATGAGAATATAAAGTTGCGTCCCAAACTGTTCCAGGACGTGAAACAACTGTCATGTTTAAGTTGTCTTTAACTAAGCCAGGAACTAATTCTTCTGGCCCGTAGCCATCAGTAAAGTCTGATCCTTTAACATCATAGACTGGCTTCTCTACTGTGAATACTCCTGATAATGTCCATGTAACACCTGAATCTGTTGATTCTAAAATAACATTGTTATCTCCGACAACTTTAAATGTGTCTGTTTCAGGAGCATATGTTACACCATTTAAATTTTGTGTTGTACCTGATGTTCTTGTTGTCCAACGTAAGCCGTTAGATGATGTTTGTATTCTACCATTGTCACCTACTGTCATCCAAATGCTATCAGCATAGATAACATCATGTAAGGTTTGAGAGTCAGCATCATATAAGAACAATCTACAATCTAATGGTATGACTGCATCTACTAATGTTACTTGTGATGTTAGTCCTGCATCTGTAAATATTTCTACTTGAGTAGAGCCCACAACATCTACGTAGTAAGTTGTGCCTGCTGTCAGTCCACCAAATGAGTCAGTGACTCTAACTGGGTCTGCATCTAAGAAACCTGCTGTACTTGTAACGTTTAATTGATTTGATGGTTCATTAATAGAAACAACTGAGACTTCATTAATACCAGTCCAGTCACCGCCGTTATCTGTTTGATACTTGACATCGTTTTCACCAACTGCAACTGCAATTGTGCCGTTACTTGTTACACCATACAAGCCGTTTGGAGTAAGAGATGGTCCGTCTTGCCAAAACTCTCCAGTTGGTTCGTATGAGTATGCAATGATGTTAGTGTCGATTAATTCTGTTACGCCGGTTGAGTAATCAAACTTCTTACCTTTACCAACTGCTATAAATCCACCAAAGCCTGTTGTGTCAATTGAACTGACGCCATATAAAGTTACTGCAAATTGTGTATCGTATGTTTTTCTTTCAGTCCATACGTATGTGTCAGGACTATTAACGATGTCATCTCCAACACTTACATAATAGTTGTTTCTATATGCAGTACTTTGTAATGCCATTGCCGCAATTGACAATGATGTTGATGAATAAGGATTTGAATCGTATGGTAAAGCGCCGTATGGTGTAAACCATCCGTTTGTTGTCCATGTAACACCGTCGTTTGATCTATAGATTGGTGTTGCAGTATTAGTAGTTGTCATTACATATAGACCATTACCATATACTATATCAGTAGCGCCAACTACTTGATTTGAAATTTGTTTTGTTGACCAACTTTGTCCTTCGATAGATGCGATAACACCAGTGTACTTGTCAAAGTTAGCAGATGCTAAGTAACTTGTGCCATTCCATAATACAGATGTAATTGATACTCCTGTTGGGTAGAACGGCTCATCTTTTAATATTGTATCAACTGTGAATTGATCTTCAGGGGCAAATGCATTACCTAAGTAAACTGCATTTGGATATGACGTACCAGTAAACAATTGATCTAAGTCTACACCCGGCATGTTAATGCTCGGCTGATAATATCCTTCTACTCTATCAAGTGCATTTAATATTCTGTTGTCTGATCTTAACTCTTCCCACTTACCAATAATAAAGTCTGGGTCATTATTAGAAATAACACAACGATAAACTCTGTCTAAGTATTTTATAATAGACTGATTAAAATAGAATGGTTCAGGTAAGAATGCATAACTACCTGCTTTAGATAAAGTTAGTCCCGAGAGTGAAACAGTAGTAATAACGTTTACAACACTACCGCCTGGGTTAGTTGAAATCGTAACTTCGTTTGTTCCTGTGTCAATTGATTTAATATAGTAAGATGTTGAAGTTATAGCATCAATTGTATTATTAGGTACTGTTCCTTCAAATATTACTTCATCATTTAATGAGAAGCCTGCTACACTTGTCAATGTGATTGAATCTGTTCCTGATGTACAACCTGTTACGTTAGTTGTTGTAAATCCACCAAACTCAAAACCTATACCACTAACTGGTACAGTCATTCTTGCATCTGAATATACTTTTAATGTATGCTGTCCTGTTACTTTTAAGTAGTAGTTAGTTGTAAGATCATTAGGCTCACCTGAAACAATTAAACTTGTAATTACGCCGTTTGCATCTACTTCATCTACTTCTAATGTTACGTCATTAGTAGGAGATGTTCCCCCTACTTCATTACCTGATATAGTAATCTTGTTTGTGATTGCATATCCTACGCCTGCATTTGATAAGATTGCTCTATACCCGCCCAACTTATATCCTATATCAAAAATAGCATCAGTAGTTGGTGATTGTGTTAAACTAAATGCAGTGTTTGTATCTGCTGTAATTGTAACATCTTGTGTGGCTCCACCTTGAGTTGTTTTTAATCTAATCCAAGGATTACCAGTACCTACCATCGGTCCGTTATCATTTGCTAATGTGAATACTGTGCCTCCCGCAATCTCTGAAATTGTAAAATGTGTAGCATCAACAATTGCTTTAACATAATATTCTGTTCCGACTACAATGTTACCTAATCCTACTCCAGTAAATGTAATTGGCATGTTTAGCCAAAGTGATGAAGTATCTGCACAAGTGATTTGATTACCTGTAGATGATGTTGATGTGCAATCTACTTTAATATAAGTGTCTTTGTCTCCGTCAGTTGAAAAATCATATAAGAAATATGTTACACCAGTAGAAATGCCTGCTCCACCTGGAACAGAGTTAAACTGTATTGGCATACCTACATAAAAATTAAATGTTCCTTTATCTTGGTCACTTAATGCAATTCTGTTTTCTGTACCTTCTCCAGCATCACCTATAATAGTTGCATAACATGCTCTGTCAAGTGTATTTGTCAACACCCCTGTATTAATATCTGTGTAGTAAGAAGATGTATTATACATCGTAAACTTCTGTCCGTCAACCTGACCAGGAGAGACAGGTAATGAAACATTCATCAACATTGATCCAGTTGCTGTAGTTAAATCTACAGTATCTTTCTGGTTTGTTAATAATGCAGAACCAGTTGTTACTGTTGTCAATGCTAATGGAGTAACGTTTACATTTACTGCAATTTTTAATTCAGTTAATGATACGATTTCATTTACATAATAAACTGTACCTGAAGCAATGCCGCCGTATGATGTAAGTTTATTACCACTTGCATCAACCATAGTGTTGAATATAATTGGATCATTGACTGAGATTCCTGTAGTGTCTGCAACAGTTATAATATTTGTACTAGTCGTTGTAGCACTCACTGTGGTCGTCAGAGGCGTTGCTAGACTGCTGATAGTGATAGTTTCATCGTCTACGACAGTTGTTACATAGTAAACATCATTTTCTTCTATTCCACCAATCATTGTGCCTGTGAAGAATAATGGGACACCAATGTAGAATCCGTCTGTTCCACCTGTGCCTATAACACTTTGTGGAATTGTAATTTTGTTTGTAACTGCTTCAGTTGCAGTTGCTGTAAGTAAGCCAGGATAGTTAAGTGTCAGTACTGCTGTATCCGTTACTTCACCTGCAAATGCAGACATACCTGCACTTGATGCAGTTGCAGTTGTTAATGATTTAACTGCTCCGCCGGATGTTTCACTAATTGTAAAATCAGTTATGTTAAGGACAGAGTTTACATAATAAACTGTATTGTCTACAATGCCACCAATAGTTGCTCCAGCAAATTTAATTGGCATACCTACATAGAAACCAATAGTTGAACCTGATGAATTTAATTCACCATTTGATTCATCATATGGATTTAATCTAACTTTGTTTCCAGTTGAGACAGTGTTTGTAACTCTACGAGCAAATGTAGTATACAACACTTCGTTGTCATTTGCAACACTTACTACTTCAAACACTGCGCCTTGTGCTGATGCTGAAATATCTGCTATTGGTGGTTGCGTTGCTTGTAATGAAATAGCAGAACTTGCAACGTTCTCACTATTAAAATAACTTCCTGCAAAGAATGAACCATAGAATACATTTGCTTCCCAATCTAGTATTTGACTAGTGTATGAAGTTCTGTCAAAACGCATTGCAGAATTGATTTCTCTTGTAGGACTTGAACTTGTAACAGCAGATGCTTTAGCACCTACGTTAAGAGCAAAGTCACCGTCAGTTGTTCCTGCACTTAATTCTACTCTATTTGTTTCGTTTACTGCATCATTAAAACTAGTATACAATGCGACAACAGTTGTCGGTACAGTTTCTAATACATTGATATAGTACCACTGACCATCAACTAATCTCGTTACAGTTGCTCCAGATGTACTATCATCTTTATATTGTATTAAATTACCAGTTTGTAAACTTGGTGCAAACAATTTAATTGTGTGTAATGTAGAGTTAATATCTGCATTAGTAAAGAACAATTGTTCTGCTGGTGCAATTCTAATTTCTGGTAACACAGCATACCCTTCTCCGGGATTTATTACGTTCACACTGATTACACTGTCAACACTCATCACTGCTTCAAGTTGTGCTTCAACTCTTGGCGCTGGGTATTTTACTAAATCAATGTATGCTGTTATCTTGGGAGGCTCAATATAATTTTTACCACCATCAAGTATTACCACTGCCGGTAAATCAGTGATGATTTTTGCACCCGGTAGATGTGTTGTTGGTTCTGTTCCGTTTAATCCTCTTTGTAGTCCACCTAGAATGTTTAATGCACGATCTACAAATGAGTAACTAATAATTTCTTTATCAATTTGTATTGTGCCGTTAATTGGGAAGCCTGATGCATTATCTACCATTGCAACGACTGATCCGATTGTCATATAATCATTTAATTCTGTAATTTGATAATCAGTCTGTCCAACTAATGACAATCCATAATTATTGTACCAGTTAGAGTATGCAGGTGTCTGCCATATAAAGAATGGTAAGAATTCTGAAGGTGAGTCTACGTTATCATATACTAACTGAGGCGAGATATAAGATTGTTCTGCTTCGTTCCATTCAGCAGGCAAATCAAAGTCTGTTATGTTGCCTTGGAATGTATCTATACCTGTATACTTAAACAAGAAGTCTTTAATGACTACGTGATAAGGTTTTGCTTCATTAATATATCCAGACAAGAACTCTTGGTTGTCTTGTTGATAATTCTGAATTGGTTTTAATTCTCTAATAACATGAGAGACATCTACTAATGATGTCTTGTTTAACCAAGGTAAATAGTTTTGTGATTCATCTGTTTCACTTTGAATGTATTCAAACAAAATGATTAGAGATTTGTTTCTAAATGCTACTAATTCATCAATGTAAATTTGTTCGTTCAATGCACGAATAATAAATCGTGTTTCTTCACTTGGATACTCATCGAATGAATCAGTGTCAAAGAAGTTATCACCGAAGCCTGTTTTGCCTAATGCATAGTTCCAAAGATATATGTTAAATTCAATTGTACCGTTTTCTAAACCAATACGTGTCCATACTTCATTGCCATCATAACGATACATTTCCCATTTGCCGTCGCCGTTTGCTTCTACTGTAGCAATTGTGTTTACATCGACTGTAAGTTTTGCTAAGTCTGCATAAATTGCAACTGAAACTGTTGATTTAGTATTGTTGTTATATTGTCCAACAGGGTTAGTTGTTGGCAACCACCAGTTAATGTATGACCAGTAGTCTGCTGTATTGTAGTATGTACCACTTGCAAATAAGTATGTTGCATCTTGTCTTGTTTCTGCTATTGGATATTCAGCAAGAACTTTGTTTGCATATTCTAAATAATTTTCTAGTCCTAAGAATCTACTAAAGAAGAAACTTTGTCTTGGTCTGGCTAACACGCCTGACTGTACTGCTTTTGGCAAGTACGGATTAGGTACAACTTCTCCTACTTCGTCTACGCCTGATAATGAATCTAGTAAACGATCATATAAACCTTCTGGTCTATTCGTTGAAGTTTGTGGACCCAACTTAGGTAGACCCGGTAAGAAGTCATCTGGTTCACCGTCTTTAATTAAATTAAATTCTTGGTGAGATGGATCATCATTAGTACCTGTTGCATAACCTATATGAAATACACTATCAGTCGTATTGATATAAGATTGACTGTTATATAAAGCAAATGTATTTTGTAGTAATGGTGCAAAGTATGCAACACCTGATCTACTTGGATTGCTAATATATTGTTGTAATGTTCTATCACTTAATGTTTTGTTTACTTCAGTATTAACTATATCTGTATTACGTACCCAATAATAATAACAAGGGGTAACTGTATTAGATGCATCTAACTCTGCTTCAACACTATATTGTGTACCTGTTTTTACTGTGCCGGGGCCTGTATATCCAGCTGGTGCAAGTATTGACTTGACCCATGTATAACATGCTACATCTGATCCAGGGAAAACTTGTCCCCAAAATCTTCCATTATATGTGACATCGTTTTGATGATAATTTATCCATCTAGTCTTTGAAGTATCAAACCAAATATGTCCAACTTGATCTGCACCCCATGTTAAGCCTGCATTCACACCACCTATTTCACTATTATATGTTGCTGGATCTACACTATTAACATAGTCAATATTTTCTCTGACTACTCCTAATAGTTTTTCTTGCATTGGATCCATATAATCTAAATTAATTAATGTATCATTTGTTTCTGCACTATAGATTTGTGAATTTTGTATTCTATTGATATCTACGATCGGTGCTGACTGTCTATAAAGTATCCAGTCTTTTGCAGTACCTGAGTTTTGGAATAATGTAACTTGACCTTCTAAGTTACCGAAACTTAAGTTCGGTGTACCAATAACAACTTGATTATTAGTAAAGTCTAATGCTGTGCCGTACTGTGGTTCAAAGCCATAGTTTTGATCTTGGCTGTTTAAGTTCTGTGCATACACAAACGCACCTGGATCAGCAATTGATCCGTTATAGTTTGCAAGATAATCATACATGTACACTGCACCTGCATTATCCCATGTATCAACAAAACGTGTTGCGTTGTTATCAAAAATTGTATCGTTGTCTAAGTTCTCATCATCTATAAAGTCAAACGTTGTGCCTAAGAATCTTGTTGAGACTGGTGCAGAAATTACGACTGAATCACTCTCATCAAATTTAATTGTATTACCAAACAATGTTCTACTTACATTATGTGGCGCATTGATAACTTGTGTTTTAGTATAAATGTTAAAGCCAAGTTCAGTAAATGTATCAGTGTTTGGTGCTTGTAATTTTAATTTTTCATTAACTAATGCTAGACTTGAACTTATAATTGAAATAATAAGTTTGCCTTCAGATGCACTTGCGGTTACATTTGTAATACCATACTGATTGATAAGACTTGCACACTGAGTTGCATTAAAGCCACTTGATAGTTCAACTAAGAAACCATTGATTAATAATTTTCTATCAGTAGTTAGAGCAGTATCTGTTGTACCAATTACACTACCGTATTTGCCTCCACCGTTAGTGTATCTGTACACTGAACCGTCTGTTTGTTTTGCTCCATCGATTCTGATCTCTCCGGGTGCACCCATCAACACTTCACTACCGTATGAAGTCATGTCAGTTGCGTAACCTAATTGTACACCTACTCTGTCATCAGCATCTGGTACCATTGTTTGTACCCATTGAATATTACGAGAACTAATTGTAATAATGTCCCCTGCTCTGATATCTCCAAAGTATCTAAGACCACTAGTTATTTGACCTCCACCAACTCCATAGTTATTATCATCAACGATTGATCCGTTGACAGAAACAAGTAATGGTTCAGTCTGTACTAAGACTGTAAATGAAACAGTGTCATCAATAAAAGTTAATGTTGTAGCACTTGATCTGCTTTATTTTAATTTAAATGTGCTACCTGCAATATCAGACAAGTAATAAACTTGATTAGGTGTAATGCCTGTAGTACCATAGTTGCCACCTTCATTAAAGACTACTGGATCTCCGTTACTATAACCAGTCATTGATGCGTTTGCTGTAATCACACTTGATGTTACATCACTCGCAGTTCTACTTAAGAACAATGTGCTCCATGCTAGTGGATACTGTTGTGGCTGATTAGGTAGTGCATTGTATTGTGATTCTATGCTTTGTACTAAACGTGAGTACACATAGTTTGTTCCCCATTTTTCTTTGTTAGTTGGGGATTTTGTATCAGGCGCGCCAATCGATATACAGTCTGCTGAGTTGTCAACACTTATGGAGAAACCAAACTTGTCTCCTGCTTGAGCATTGACTGGTGCGGCAGTGCCATCGATTTGCCCTATCGCCTCATATGAAATTTGATTTACTGTTCCAGTACCTACTTCAGGGTCGCCGTTATAAACAAAGACTATTCCTACTTTGCTTTCTATTGCACCTATAGTAGTAAAGTCTGTTGTTCCTACTGATGTAATTATATATGTTTGTCCAGTAACCATGATGTTTGCACCAACATTCATTGGTATGCGTTGTCTATTATAAACATCAACGTTATTATCAAGAGGATTACCAGCAAAGATATAATTTTGATCTTCACTAATTGCAAGACTTGTTCCTGAACCGTTTGCAGAAGTAAATGTCTGTAATAATGTAATATCATCTGAAAGCACAGAGTCATTTAATGTATAAATTCTAAGTGTTGATGTTCCAAGAGGGTCAGCAGTTGTTTCTGGTTCACTGATTACAAATAGATTCTTAGAGTAAGCAATTGCTGTACCAAATGAAGTTGCTCCAGTTAAAAGACTTCCTGTGTCTTCATCAAAATTTCCTGTCGTAGCATTGTAACCATAACGATAAACTTTACCTGCAGATGAGTCTCCAATTAAGTAACCCATTCTAGGTGTGTATGCTACTGCACTACCAAATGTTTGTCCGTCTGCTCTGTTTAAATTTTTTGTTAAACTATAATTAATTGATTTTTGATAGACACCCCAGTTACCGTCACTTGCTTCATCTACCCAAACTGTATTCTTTGAAAACTCTGCTTCATTTAAGTCTAAGTCTTTGATATCTGCTGGTTGTGCAACACGTTGATCAACAAATGATAAGCCCAATCCATTACCATTCAATGTAGTTGGTGGTTCTTCTAAGGATAAATTAATTGTAATTTCTGTTAAGTTGTTAATACGTGTAACAAGATAATATCCATTGACATTAGGTGCAACGTTTATAAATGATACTGGATCAAGTTTTGATAATCCATGTCTAGTATCAAACGTAATAGTTGTGGTGTTATTAGTATTTGGTGTAACTTTTACTACTCTTGCAACAGGCTTAATTGAATAGACTCTCCATTGTTCTTTGAAGTTTGCTATCCACATGTAATCTCTTACATAAAACTCATTAATAGGAATTTGTTTACCATTGCTGTTTACTGCTCGTAAGCCTAGATCATTATAGTAGTATGCGGCCATCTTAACATCATCATAGTTCACATATCCTGCTGTTGGATAAAGACTTAATGGATCTTCATATTGTAATGTAGATAAAATGTTAGGGCCGTCAATTGGTCTTGCATAGTTAAACAAGTTGTGAACTGAGACTTCTTGTTGTGCACCAATTGTCGGTGTGCCTTCTGTTAATGATACAGTGCCAGGATTACCTGTTAGTTTTGCTTGATCTAATCTAAAGTCAACAAAGTTACTGTTTAATGTTCCACCGAACTCTCCTGAAAGAATAGCCCAGTTTTCATAAACATCGTAATCAATTGATCCTGTAGGTAAGTTTGTTCCTTTAAATGCAGATACTGCATTAGTTGTACCTTTTGTTTGAATTAAGTTTTTGTAAACATTAACTTGTGTGATATCTGATAAGTTTACACTTGATAGATAATCTCTAGGTCTAAATCCAATCAAAGAGAATGACAATTGATCTGCATCATTTTCTAAGTTTGCTGTGTTACTGTTGTAATACAGTGTGCTTTCATATGAACGTGTTGCAGAGTTAGGTAACAAGCCTTTTTGTATATCATTGTAGTCTGTTTCTACCCAATTAGTTTCTTCAAACTTTGCGGCTGGTTCTATTGTTCTGATTGCTGTAAAGAATTTGTTTTTGTATTTTACAATTTCTCCTTTAGCATATTTGTATGCAGTCTTCCATTCGTAAACGTTGTCTTGGTTAAGAATAAATCCAGATGCATTAACTGTTCCGTTCCATTCAGCAGTTTTAGTACCTCGTAGATAAATTCTATTTTGTCTTAAGCCTGTAGTTAAATTATAAATGACATCATTAAAGACTGTATTATTATCAAATACAATACCATGTTCGATGTTACTCATATTAAATTGACCATATGCCATAACATCACCGGCGTTCAATGTCTTAGATTGAAACTTAGTGTCTAATCTTTCTATTGCTAAATCTTTAAGTGCAATAGGATATAAGTTTTGATTCAACAAGAAGTTATCTTGTTCAATTGTTAATGGCTGAACGATATCACTTTCTTTTTCAATTTTTAAATTTTGAGCAGATGGATTAACTGTTAGTAATGATCCTTTCTCCCAATTGAACTGTGTCCAATAAAGATATTCTTTAATCATTATGTTCCAATTTATTTCTATACCATTTTCGATATTATCAAATATCATGCCTTTGCGTGATAACCATGCACCATAACTTGCTAAGAATTGTGATAAGCCTTGGAACGTAAAAAATTGTGTACCGTATGGAACTAATTGTTCATTAACTGTTTCAGTAGTATAATCTTGTGCAATCTTTACTGAGTAATCATCTACTGCAACTTCAGATGTTTTGCCATTATTAATTGGTGTGTCTGTTGTAAAATATGCTTGATCTTGTGAGTTACCAAATACTTTCCAACCGTTCTCTACTACTTGAATTATAACACTTGAGAATTTTAATTGATCATTAGGTTGATTGTCATGCAACAATACAGAATAACTTTCATCAGGAATTAATAACGATGAATTATCTGAGTTCGGCGTTGCTTTTTCAACAAAGAATTTTAATAGTGTCTTGTCACTAAATCCAGCAAGTCTATAAACTAAACGAACATCTAAATTATCTAATAGTTTAGTAATTTCTGTAGTTGCATCTACACCTTGTTGCTTTTCATAGTCAACAATCCAATTGATGTAACTTGTTTTTGCTGTTCCACTACCATAGATTTCAATGTTACTGATATTTAAATGACTTCTATCATTTACTAGATATTGTTTGAATTCTGTGTTATACTTATAATTGTCTAAATCAGCACTTAAGTTAAAGAAGTCTGCTGGTCTAGTCAATGCAAAAATTCGCATCAAGTCATAAGGATATGCTGAACTTCTTCTGTATGAAAATTCTGCTGGTGCATCATCTCCTACTTTCCAATCACGTTTGAATGTGTTAGCATCATAGTTGCCTATCAATGCATCAAACGGAGATAAAAGATCACCATGATCGTCAACAGGAATAATTTTACTTAAGCCAGGACGTTTTAATTCGTCAACAGTAACACTAGTTGTTCCACCTGTATTGTAAATAATACCTGCTTCGATATCTCCCCACATAACACCATTATCTTTTGTATACGGTGCGGGTCCATAACGAGTAGTCCACCAACTTGGTATCTGTGAAAAACCTAACATCTCCCAGGGAGCAACATTCGGTTGTGATGTACCATAGAAGTATTCATATACTCCTCTCCAATAACCTTGATATATTGGTGTGTTTGTTAATTTGTTGCCTGATTCAAAATAGTTATAACTAAACTCATTAGCAGATGTATATCCTGTTTGAGTTTTGTAATCAATTCTGTTTTGTCCAGCCCAGTTTAAAAACTGTGAGGCGTAAATCTTTAAGTAATCTTCAGTTGAGTATGTTGACTCTCTAAAGAATCCTGGTAACACTTCATATGCTTCTATAGGCACAATTGTGCTTAATTTAATATTGTTATAGATTCTAGTTTCAAATTCTAGTAATGCTTGATCTCTAAAGTCTGTAAGTCCTGTTGCTGGCGTATAGTCGAGTGTATACAAAGATGTATACGAGCCGTCATGTCCTCTTAGCATATAAGTAGGAGTTGAATAATTAGGATCTAATACTATTTCTGGCTTCCACTTAGGATACAAGCCTAACTTAGTAGGTGTATTAGGTACAAAGTTACCATATGTTTGATTGTATTCTTTAATCGTAACTATGTCACCTGCTTCTAAATCTTTAGTAACTGTGAGTGAAGGTGCTGTTGTTGATACAACGTAATCTACATCTCTAATCAACTGTGTTGTTGTTGTGGTTCCACTAGTTGTTCTTGTAAGATAGACAAGCACTCCTTTATAGTTTGCTTCTGTAAAATCATATGTTTGTGCTAATGGATAAATTGATTCTTCTAATGCATTTGCAAAGTTATAAACGTTTGACTTATAAGGTGCTTGTGACGGCAACATGTCTGACCAAAAGAACGAATCGTTTTCTGATTTTGCAGATACTATTTGCTCTAATGCTGTGTCTAAAATATAACTAGGATCAAATCTTCTTTCCCATTCTGTATCATTAACAGTTTTAACTAATTGTTGTTTATATTGCACATACTGATTAGAATTATATTGCAGTGCATTGAATAAGTTATGTTCTGACTTGCGTAAGAACACACTTGGCAACACTAACGATGCAGAGTTCTGAATAATTTTTGTACCATATGGAACTAAGTTTCCTAAGTCTCTTAAATTGTTAGACCCAAATATTGTTCCAGTCGAATTAGGATTATTAATAAAGATGTCTTGGTACTGTGATCTAATATCACCAATGTCTGCTATTTCTAAATCAGTATTAAAAGGGTTGTTGCTTAAATTTATAGGTATGCTATAATAAGCAGTAGCAGATGTTTGTTTACTTAAAATTAATATTTGTACAGGTGTATCTATTGCTGGTGCAGTATTCAGTGTAACTGTTGTAGTCTTATCAGTCTGAGTAATCGTATACTCAGTGTCTAATAGATACACATTGTTTACATAGACTTGTATACGGGGCCATGAATCATCTGCTTCAGGAATAACTGCAACATCACACGTGAATTCTGCTGTGGTCCCTGTTGTATATTCTAGTTCAAATACTTGGTACTGAACTGAGGGGGCAAGTGCTGTTTGCCAACCTAACTCACGTGTTTTCTTTGTACGTGTAGAATAATCATACACATAGCCTGTATTAACTTTTTCAGTTACTGGGTTTGTTCCAGTCACATATGAAAATGAGTCAACGTTAAGTGAACAATCGAAACTGATGTCACCAACATTGTCAACTGCTGAATATCGTAATGGGAAGCCTAAGATTGCATCATTGACTCCAGTACCTCTGCCATAAGCAAAGAGTTTATTTCCTAAGAATGATGTGCCTTGATAGACAGTTGAATCTCCTAACGAGATTCCATTCTTATCAAAGATATCAAACTCTGGCGCTTGATTGACTGTGAGTTTTTGTTGTGCTTCGTCCCATAAAGTACCATTGAACCAAAAAGTTGAGCCCTGATAGTTATAACCTCTGAGTGCTACTGTTTGGTCATCAACTAAACATAAGCCGTCTTCTGCTTCAGTCAATGTAATAACTGGTGCAGTACCAAAAGTAATTGTTGAGAAGCCAACAACATAAATTTTATTTCTAACTTCTAAGTTTGTGTCAGCAGTAAAGACAACTCTTGCACCAGAGAATAACTCATAGTTATTGACTGTTGTGTCACTGCCAACAATAGAAACATTTGTTTGACCAACTACTGTAGAGTTAAGAAACTCAACTGTTAAAACAGTATTAGTACCAACTACTTCAATAGCGGTAATCTTTGTGTTGTTAGGCAAAGCAAAATTAGAATCTGTAACATACATGTTTACATCAAATTTAGTGTAAATGTCTGTAGTTGGTATTGTAATTGTTGTGCTTGTTCCTGTCACTCCTGCAATTGTTGCAGTATAACTAGTATATGTTTCAATGTCAGGATAATATTGTTTTTTGTTTGCAACTTGATCAAATACATTTGTTGTTCTTGTGTCTATAAAGTCTACTGGTGCTTTAGCAATTGTTCCTGAATCAAATAGTTTTAAGTTTGGATAAAACTCAATGATCGGACGTTTTGCTTTTGCAGAACCTGTTGCATATGTAGTAACAATAGTTGGATCATTATTATAATCAGCAGTTGCATTGATAACATCAATGTGAAACCATCTGTTAGAACGTGACCATGCATTTCTGTTAATAGAATTTCTACCAACTGTAATATAATCTTGGTTGACAGGTATAAACAACTCTGTATCAAAGTTACCAATCGAATATGGCAACGAGTCATAAGGTATAAAGTTAGTTCCTGTAAAATCTTCTGGTACAGTTAAGTCAGTTGTTGGAATCAAGTTAATAGATTCACCAACGCCTTGCACATAATACTCACCAGTCAAATAACTTGACGGTACAATGTCTCCGTTGAACTGTACTTTTAATCCATTTGTAAATATTACACCATTTGTAGATGTAAATGTTTTTTGTCCTATAATATCTGTATTGACATTTACTGTGTTAGTTAAGTTACTTTCGATTAACTTAATACTACCCACTTTATTTGCATTTGTACCGTCTTGGTAGTATAATGTATCTAATAGTGAGGATAAATACGGAACTCTTGTAATCTCACCTGCTAATGATCTATAAAAGTCTAAGCCAATGTAAGATGTTCCAAACTCAGCAGTAATTTTTTCTTCAGTTGGTATAACTCCAGCTGGAATCAAACGAATAGTCGGATCAGTTGGGTCTCCAACATACGTAATTGTGTAAAAGTTTTCATTAACGTTTGTATAAAAGCCTTCTTCCCATAAGCCTTCATTAATATTTGCAATCATTGTTCCTGTTTCAGGAGTCAATGACAATGTTGCACCATTAAGTGTTAATGAGATTGTAAACGTAGTTGCATCTACAATGTCTTTAACATAGTAAATTGTATCAACATCTAATCCACCTAAAAGAGGATCTGCTTCAGGTACTGCTGTAAATGTAACAGTCTGATTTTGTGTTAAGTCTGCTGTTGTACCTGATGATAACTTAAGTTGTGTTGCTGTTGTTTCATTAATTGATAATGTAACTGGAGCAACAATTTGAGGAGATATTAAATTAACATCATAGTTTGCTCCAGACTCATCAAAGAATGATTGAACAAAGCCCACTTCATTTGGTTCGTCTGTTTGATAGAACATTACAGTCAAACCTTCTAAAGAAGTTAAACCGTCAATGTTTCCTACTTGACTAACTGTTAAGCCGTTGACTTCTGAAAATAGTTTTGTACTTACAACACCTACTGTGTTGTTGCCCGGGAATAAAAATTCATTTTGTGCTTCTCTACTCGGAACAGTAAATGTTACATAACCAGTACTTGCACCGTTGTTGTTAACACCAAGAACTTGTCTAGTGTCTTCTGCTCCATCTAATCCAGTTACTCCTGGTACGCCTTGTATCCAAAATTGAGTTTCTTGGTTGACTGCAAATCTATAAGACCCGCCACGTAGTAATGTCAGTGTAGGGTTAAGAGAACCTGATGCGGCTCCTAATGCTTTAATACTATAAGCATTTGATGTGTCTGTTACAATGTAATCAGACTCTGAAAATACTGTTGCACTTGCAACTGTAACTGCTGGAGGACCGTCTGGTATCCAATAGTATTGATTGAAGTTAATTAACTTATCTAAGTCAGTAAATGAGTCCCATGAATAAAATTGACTTTTAAATAAACGAGAGTTATCTAATGTTACTCCGCCTTTAAGTTGAAGTGCATCGATAAGTTCTGGGTATGTTAAGAAATCTTTAGCAGTTGACTGATTTGTATTTAAAAATGCAGTACCGGGTGCTAGTTGATAATCTGTTCTTGTTTTGTTTGGCTCTGTTACATAATAATCTTTTGCGTTTACACCGTATCCAAACTTACTTCCAACATACCCTTGCAACGTTTCTGTTTTGGGTTCGTTGACTAGTTGATCTAGTGTTGCACCTAAGAATTGTGCATTGGTAGAGGTTTTAAATATCTCAGGTAAAAACTCTAATGTTCTGATCTTTGCCATATTTTACTTATAACCTTAAGACTGCATTGTTGCAGGAGTTAATGCGGGTACGATTACTATATCTTCTGTAGTAGCCGCGTTTACAAATATTTCGTATGGTCTACATTTAATTTCATATAGATCACCGAATAGTTTTTCAGGATCATCTGAAACAAGTATAACCGAACTCACTAGTTCTCCTATTTGTTCATGTAGATACGCACTTAATTCTGTAAAGAAGAAAGTATCGCCAAAGTTCCAATTATTAATATCAAAATAACTATCCATTGCTGATAACACTGAACTTCTAATTTCACTGTCAGATGCATTAGTTGTCTGTGCTTTTACTACTTTAATAGTTGCTCTCAATGATTGATCTGCTTTCGCACCGAACAATGGTTTGAACGTAACACTATTTAATATGACTGAATCTGACAGCATTTTAAAATCTTGTACTTTGGGATATATTGTATTCAATTCATTAAGTGTTGGTTGATCTGGTTTCTTAACTGTGTCAGTTGTGTCTTTGATATAATTATTAAATGCTGTGTAATATGATTGTGTAACCAAATATAGATCAACAATGTTTGTTGTTGCTGGATCGATACGAGTAGTGTTATTAGCATTATGTCTATATTGATAATCTAATCCTTGTCTACCTGACTTGACAGAATAATCTAACTGTTCAGTCATAATATAGTTAGGTGTAGTTATTGTAGGATCTTGCACTGACTTATAAAATTTATTGTCAGTGTATGCATAAAATAATTGTCCTACAGGGAATTCATATTTTACAATTTCAATTTGATTTTTAGTTCCGTATGTAAAAACAATATCAGAACTAGGTACAATAAGTTGTCTTGTTAAGTTAACAGGATCTGTAATTGTTCTAAAGAATACATACACGCCTGTGTTTGCACCGTTGTTTACAAAACCAGTAATGTCATTAAAGAAGTCTGGGTCTAAAATTAGTTGACCATTGTTAACATCAGTTGCGGCCACTTCTACTTGAAAGTCATTTACATAACCGTCTGACTCAACTGTTTGTCCTAAGATATTAACTTTAGTGTCTGCGCCTAATGGTTGTGCAGTATTAAACACTGTGTTGATACCTAACATGTTAATAAAGTCTTGTATGATTTTACCTGTAAACGGATCATATACTAATTCATCTTTATTATAAGTGAAACGAGTATCAGCAACACTACCGAAGTAGTATGTTAACGATCTGTAAGTTACTGTGTAACGATTGTTTCCTAAACTCGTAAACTTAACAAAGTAATTTGCATTTGATGCCGCACCAATTGACCAACGTTCTTGGTTAATCAATAGTGAGTTGTTAAAGAGTAAAGTAAAGTCTTGTTGTAATTCAATTTTAAGAATTGCTTGTTGTATAATTGTGCTTGACAATGAGTTATCAAAGACAGGAATAATTTCTGTTATTGTTACGCCGTTTGGTACATACCCGTTTACTGTAACTGGTCCCTGTCCGTTTGCAAATTTGCCTTCACCATTGTTGTTACCATCACCGACAACATTTAATATTGTTGACCATATATAAGTTTTCTCTCCACCAGTTGGTGCACCTGCTACTAATCGATTTTCAGAATCAAAATAACTACCGACTGGAGCAACAAATTTTAATAATGCTCCTGTTGTTATATACTTTGCATTAGTTGTTGTAAATGTTCCTAGTGGTTGTGGTTGTTCTATTGTTCCAGCAAGAGAATAAAAATATCCTGTTTCACTTGAAGAATCTACTGAACTTGTTTTCCAATATAGAGTAGTGCCTCCACCTGTGCCTGGATATGCATAACGTGTGTAATTCTGAATATAATACTGATTAGCACGATTCAATGCAAGTACAGAGGCTAAATCATCTGTAAAGAACTGAATAATATCTGATGTGTTACTTGCTTGTAATGTTAAGAAGCCATCTGTACCATCTTGGTATAATGCTCCGTCATCTCCAAAAGAGTTTGTACTTGAATACTTGCCAGTTGGGTCAAGTAAATCTAAGTTTTTAGATACACCAATAGAACTTCTATTGATTGCTTTTGATTTAACAATAGAGTTATATAAAGTATAAGGGAAGTTTGTGTAGTCTTCTCCGTTTACCATACGATTTTGTGTGTAGTATCTTGTTGGTGCTCTTTGTTTAATTGCTGATAATGATTCTCTACCTTGTGCATTTGTTACTGATACAGGTAATGCTAAGTTCATTGTCAGAGTTTCATTTTGTCCTGTTCTGCTTACGTATGTAATAGCAACTGCTACACCATTCATTTCTGAAGGGTCGATAGTATATGTCAATGCATTACTTGATCTTACAAATGCTCTAAAGTTGCCTACAGGCATTTCTGAAAATACACCGTCGCCGAATACATAAGTTACTTCATCGTTTGCACGTGAGCCTACAGAGAAGATTTTTTTAGTGCTAGATTCTGTTTGCAAGTATGCATCTGCATAAACATTTTCTACTTGTTTCCATAGCCCTAAAGTATTATCAACTGTAGTTTGATATAACCAAGTGTCAGTTTGATTGACTCCTGCTATATCTATATTAATTGTCTGATTAGAAATCTGTTGTTGAAAGTTAAAGTTATAAGGTTGTAATGTTCCTTGTTTAAAATAGAACATAAAGCCTGTGTTAGGACTCCCAAAGCCCAACTTATCATTTCTATATAGCATGTTAATTTGCGATGTTGGAGCAGGTGGAATCTCATAAATATAGTCTTGGTCTAATGACGTTGCACTTACTAGTTCAAAGTTCATTGATGTTCCGTCAACCTGTGTTGTAAATGGTACAATCGGTGTGCTGTTAGCAGGTATCTGTATACCATACTCACTTGTTGTTACACCTAAGATATCAGCACTGTTTCCAGGTCTTCCTATTTTTTGTGAGTCAACTAATGCCGCATTAATTACTGAATTCATTTGATCTAACCAATTACGATTAGAAGGGTCATTCCAACTAATAGGAACATTACTTAAGTTTACTCCGTTTGAGTCTATTACATTTTCTGATGTTCTTATAGAAGATATTTTTAAATATCCTGATGCACATGTATTTCTTTTAGGGGTATAACTAACTAAATCAGCAAGTTTAACTACTGAGTCTCTACGTTCAGCCGTGTCAATGAAATTTTCACGTGTGTTTAAATCATTTCTAAAAGCAAGACCTTGACCCATAAAAGCCATGACATCAAGCAGAGCAATAAACTCTGAACTTTCAATATAATCGTTGTAGGTTTCAGGATAGTAAAGACGTAGATAATCGATAAAACTTTTTCTTAGTGTCTCATAATCATATGATCGGAAGTCTGCCTCACGAAAGGTTTCGTAAATTGCTTTCCAATCATTTACTCCAAAGAGTCCTGATTGCCTTGAACTTGTAGCCATAGTTTTTCCCTGTTTCAAGTATTTATCTTTATGGAAAAACCGAGTTTTTTTATGCTAGAGCGGCAGTATTAGTCTGTGAATTGAAGAATAATGCTAAATCTCCAGCATTATTGTATGGATTAATAGATAGTTGAACTTCTATTAGAATACCATTTTCTTTAGGAAAAGCACGAATTGTATTAATATCGATTCTAGGGTCTAGGCTTGCTACTCGTCTAACTTCATTTTGTATTTCTACTTGCACATCTGCTGTGTTAGGTTCAAACACAAAGTCCCATAATGTAGTACCATAACTCGGTTGTCCGACTTTTTCGCCTTTTCTAATGTTTAAAGCATTAACTAAATCTTGTATAACAAGTTGTTCATCTACAAGTTTAAACTTTTTACCAAAAACTATAGGGTTTGTTATGCCGTTTGCTTGATTATCGATTGCAGGAGGCGGATTAACCGTTCTAGGTTTATCTGCGTTTACTGTTGAGAATCCTACGTAAGTTGCCATAATACTATTTATATCCTATCTTAGTTTCCAAGTTCCTACATGATCCCAGTACCAATACCCGCCACCGCCATATCCGGACATTGCGACAGAACCAACTTCACCTTCGTAAATGTAAACATTTTGACCTACTCCACCTTGTCCGTCAGTCGGAGGAGTGCCACCAGAAACGATTGCTTCAACTGTATTCTCTACTACAGGTTCACCGTCATCAACTATTTCATTTTCAACAATAAATGATTCTTGTTGCGGAACAAATGTTTTTGTAGTTGTGGCTATAATATTTGAATATGTATTATTATATTCGTTACCATAAATGTTTGTAGGGTTTTCTCCAAATCCTAATTCAACTGGAGTACTAGGTCTATAATCATCTCCTGTTGGTTGTTGAGTATTACTTTCTGTAGTAATGTCCTGATTTTGTACTGAAGCAAGATTGACTGCTTGTTCGATTTCACTAAACGGATTGATCTCTGTTGTTTCTGGAGTTGCTTCTGCAACTGTTTGTGTTACAGAAGATCCGAACTGTGTTTTTGCAGTTTCAATTTTAGCAGTTAGTGCTTTAAGTTGAGGATCTGTAGCCGCTGATTGATATGATGCTTCTGCCGCTATTATTTCTGGAGAACCTGCTGGGAAGTTTGATTGTGCTTCAAACAATGCTCGTTGTTTAGATGCAACATCTGCTTGTGCTTTATTCAATTTCTTAACATCAGCACTTAATGTTTTTCTTAATGACAGTAAAGCACTTGCGGCAGTTAATGCTCCAACTGGTATTTCGCCTAATAAATTAGGTTTGGGTATAATTGATCCAGGACCACCTAGAACTCCATCAATTAAACTTGTAATGCTTGATCTATTATATGTGTTAAGTGCTACTGTAGGTAACTTGATAGTTGACCCGCCACCTGCTGTTAGTGCTGATAATGCAGATTCTAATGCGGCTGCCGCACCTGGACTTAATGCACTTGAGAGTGCAGTTCCTACTGCATCTGATACTCCACCAATTAAATTATCTTTAACTGATCCTAATGATGAAATATCACCTAATGCTGATTCTGCTGAAGCAACTAATCCACCTACATCTGTTCCTGAGAATGCAGATGATCCGAGACTTGATAGAGAGTCTGTTACTCCACCTATTCCGTCTGCAATTGCATTAACTGATCCAGTTGCATTGTCAACTACACTACTACCTAACTTCTGTCCACCTGGCAAGTTACTTACACCTGATGCAATCGTACTTGATATAGTTGCAGTTGCTCCGCGTTGAACTTGAGTTGCGGCATTCTGTAATGTTCCTTGTTGAGTTAATGACTCAACACTAGATGAAACACTTTTTACATCAGATACAGCAGATGATATTGCTCCGGTTGCCACTGATGATGCTTGATCTGCTATTCCTTGTACAGAATCAGTTACCCCTGATGTTGCTGAACTAAATGCGCCTTCGACTGATCCTGCACCAACAGTTGTTGCTAATGCATCAGTAATAGTAGATGTGTCTGCTAAGTCTGGCGCTTTCATACCTGCACTTGCCCCTGCAACTTTGGCTGCCGCGGCTCCTGCTAGAGCAGTTAAGTCTTGTGGTTTGTCAGGGCCGGCTTCAAGTGTGCCAAATGATGCTACTATTGATTTAAATGATGATGCTGAGGCTCCTATATTTGTATCTATTCCTACACCGAGTTCAGGCAACGCTCCGCCCAATGTGTTTAATGCTTTAGCAACTCCACCTACTCCACCTGATAATTGTGATGCTACAACTGATTCTGCACCTGCCTTCATTGTATCTAAGACACCTTGGGTTGCACCAGAAATTGCTCCTGAGATTCCGCCTTCTGTAGCCTTACTAATGGCTCCACTAACTTCACTAACATTGTCTCCTAAATTACCAGTAGATGCTACAGATGAAATAGTTCCTGAAACAACAGCACCTAATCCTCCGGGTGCTTCTTTTCCTGTAATTGCTCCTACTGTTTGTAATGCTTTTTGTCCTTTTTGTAATGTTGACACTACACTTTTTGCTTGTGCAGAGTTTGAACCTATAAATTGCTCGGCTGTATTAATACCGCTTTTGCCTGTAAATGATGCAGACGGTAAAACATTAGTTGGTACTCTGCCTTGTGCCGCGCCTGTCGCACTGCCACCTACATTAGCAGATACTAAAGTGTTTACTAATGTATCTGCTCCTGGCTTAAGAATTCCACCATCAGCCATTTGAGATGCTGTTTGACCAAATTTTCCTAAAGTCACTGCTGGCCCGGTTGCTGTATCTACTATGCCGGCAACATCTCCAAACTGGGCAAGTTCACTAGCGGCCGCTTTACCAGAAAGCAATGTTGACGTAACATTTTTATCTAACGCATCACTGATTCCTCCTACTTCTGATATTGTGGCTGCCGCTGTTGGGTTAGTTACACCAGATACGTTTCCACCTAAATCACCAAGATTATTATTTAAATTACTTAAATTACCAGATGGTTCAGCCGGTAATGCCGCTTCAGCACTTGGATCTACTTCTACGTCTGCACCTTGATTTGCACTCATCCAAGGCATGTGAGCAGGCGCACGTGAAGTAATACTAGGTATTTTAGCAAGTGCCGCCGCCCAGCCTACTGTTTCATCGAACAGTGTGTCTGGATGCATAATTATATCTATTGGTTCTACAACATCTGGACTTAAACTTGCGGCTCCGTCGTTCAAGTGTATTTTTGATCCTTCATTAAAAATTTCTGCGGCTGATTTTATTCCTAATTGACCCTGTGCTTCCATTGCTAATGCCGCATCTGCTTTCATTTTTATATTCTGAAGTGTATATAAACTATAGTCTTCTCCTACTCTTTGATTAAATGCTTTGTCTGCGTTAAGAGTAGTATTTTCAGAGGAGTTAAGATTTACATTTTTAGCATTTAAATTGATATTATTATCTGCATGAAAATTAAGATCGCCTTGAGTACGTAAGTTAATAGAGTTTGTACTAAAGACATCTACTGTTCCTTCTTTACCTAATTCAATATATGATTGTCCATTTGAGTGTAGGATAGATAACATCTGTCCGTCATCACTCATTAGTATTTGATGACCTAATGCTGTACGCAATCTAATTAATTGATCTCTGCCAATGATGTCACCGTCATCCATAACAAGTGAGTGTCCACCACGTCTTGTTACTACTCTAAGTTTGTCTGGATCTACATCTAAACTACTCGGTAAAGATTCGTCTGTATATCCACCTTGATAAACAGGTCGACCTGGAGTACTTACACCCCAACCTACTCTACTTGATGATTCTCTTGTTGCACTCGTACTGATAGGGCCTCTGTACTTGTCTCTGAGGATACCCTGTTGTTGCATAATCGATGCAGTATAACTGTGTACAGGTTTTGCGGCAGTAAGATAATCAGTACTATCCGCAACACTTTTGTTATTAGTATTAATGTTAGTAGCAGGTAGTCGAGGAGAACCTGCATATGATTGTGCTTCTCCTTCATTAAGAACTACTTTATCTGTTGACCCTACTGCAGGAATCATTGACAATGTTTCTGGAGAAGGTGCTGATCCTATATAGAATCCATAGTTAGGATCTCCATTAACAAATATGCAAATTACTTTTGTTAATTTATCCGGTGGTGCATTCCATTGTCCATATGAACTTGGGTTGCCTGCATATGCTCCAAAATCAACGTCTGGACCTATAGCCTCTGTGTTGCCGAAGAATGTAGAAAGTTTATTGACCCAAATCCAATTGTTTGAATCGTATGCATTTTTATCTAAGTTTTCTGAAGGGTAGACTGCAATACATCCTTGGTGTGTTGGGTCTACTGTACTCATCACTGTAGCAACGATAGGTACTTGAATAACAGATGCTACTCCGGCACCGGGTGTATTTTTCTTTAATCGACCTCTAGGTTTAAAAAAATCGTTACTCATTATCCGCCACCTGCATCGTCATTGTTGCCTTCACTTGTCTCTGCTTCATTTCTTGGACCTACAAAAGTGCCATCGACATCAGTTTTTGTTTCATTGTTTCCTTCGATTTTGTTACCTTCTCCTTCTTCTGCGTCTGTTTCTCTAGGGTTATCTCCTTTATCTGCTTCAGCATCCGGGAATGTATTTATAACACAAGACAACTCTTGTTCAAATCTGCCACCCTGAAATGAACTCATAACTGTTACTACTTTATAACTTACACCTACAATTTTATCTTGTATATAGTCAGGGTATTTAAAGAACAAAATCGAATCGTTTAAATCTAAGACACCGGTTTTGTCATTATAGTCTACTGCTTCTTTAAAGTCAATTTCTATAAAGACTTGTCCTCCGTTAGCACTAACTCTGTAACCATCTTCTCCATAGAATCTTAAATAAGCGGCGTCGGGTCCACTTCGATGTTCTTGCACAAGAAAGTCTGGATCCCCTAATAGTCTGACTTTTGCTTCAGCATATGAGTCAGGAGAATACAAACTAGTCACATATTGATTCTGAGTTGCTCTACCTCCACCTACAGCATTCAATGATGGCTCGGGTGTATTTTGATTTGGTGCAACAGGTGTCTGCTGACTTCCCCCAGTCCCTGCTCCTGATTCATTGATGTTTGGATTACCTAATACTTCATTATAAAATAAGTTGTCTAATTTTTGTTCGTATTGTAAAATTTCACTGTTTTCACCTGTATACCAATATGCATATCTTTTGTGAGGTCCATAATATTCTATGCCTGCATTTGTAGCAATAGAAGTAATAATAGGTGTTTCATATTTTTCTATTCTAAATGTTGTTTTGTAAGCCCAGTCTGCTACTACTGAGTCCCATTTAGCATCAGAGATATTAGTGGTTACTTTATACCAAGCAACTTTAGTAGCACTATTCGGATCTAAACTTGGTTGTTCTTTTCCTTCTACTTCAGGTGTTGGTTGACTTTTATATACAAGTTGTAAAGCATCATATATGTATGAACTTCCTTTGAGAACCTCATCAAAGCATTCTATAAAACTAGTATCACTGTTAAAAACAATTCTACGTTTTGCATCATCAGCAACTGCCTTTGCGGCAGCCGCATCAGTTGCTTCCATTGTATTTTTAATATTGTCTGTGTACCATTTACTTTTGTCTGTATCTGTAGGTAATATAAGAGTTGCATCTTTTATGGCGTCAACTCCATCTCCGATATATTCGAGTTCAAATGCGTTTGCAAATTCTTGTGTTTTAGCCTCTTGAACTTTCCAATTTTCAAATTCATTTAATTGAGTAAAGAGTCCGTCTTCACCCATGAATGCTTCATCGAATGTTCTTCCACCAATTGTTTTAGTAGCATGAATTCTACCTCTCTTTGTGCCGAATGCTTTACCTGGTGCCAGTGCTACCCCTTTTAAATAATATGTTGTGGCTCCACCTACAATTGTAAATTTAACACTACTAATAGCAATGTCATAATAAACTTGAAACAAATCGTTACCAGATGCATTAGGATCAATTGGTCCACCTGAAAATTCTAAGTCTCCGTTTGCAAGATTTCCATTCCCATCATAACCAAGAAATTTTACTCCTAATATAAAAAATTGTCTACTTGGATTATTAATTGATCCTTTTCCTGAATAGCCAGAGTCGTTTGAGTATTCTTGTAATGCATCACTGGCTTGTTTTAATTTTGTATTAAAAGAAAAACTATATGGTTCTATAACTTCAAATGATACTTCATATATGTTAGTAGAAGATTGTGTTGCTTCTCCTGAGATTGCTTGTTTTAATTTTAAGTTATCAATATAAAAATCATTATCAAAGCCTGGTGCACGTTGAGATTCATTGTTGTTAATACCTGCAGATTCTGCAATAAGATAGGCTCCACCTTTTCCGTCTCCGATAGCAGTTTCTAAGGCGTCAATTTGTCTTCTTCCTGACGCAACAAAGGCATCATATGCATCTGGAGTAATCATATATAAACTTAATTGATACGTATAAGATGATAAAGCACCTAGAGGATTTTTTAAACGTCTACCCGGTGCATCTGTACTTCCAGTATTAGCATTTGATTGTGCATTCCCTTCACCTTCATTATTAGGACTGCTTGTTGTTTCGGTACCCTCATCTTTTTGTATTTCAGATTCTTGTGCCGCATTAGCATCACTAGTAGGGCTACTTCCTCCTGATACTTTTTGATCCTCGTCCACTGCATTTTCTCCATCAGATGGCTCATCAGTAGTATCTGGTTCATTTGAAATATCAATAGGTGCCGCTTCACGTTGAGGATCATCAGCCGGTAATGCGGCTACTTCGGCTAAAATTTCTGATTTTTGTTGATTTAAAACTTTTGTAACTTCTGTAGCGGCAGGCTCTGGGATATTTGATGCTTGAATAAGTTTATCATCTATAGTGCGAATTTGATTTACAGGTGGGGGTTTACCATTAATTGCAACTCCGGTTACTATGACATCATTTTGTCCTTGCCACTCTCTATCAAATCCATAATACTCTGATCGTATTCTAAAGTTAGTAGTTACTGGTGGTGGACCGGGCGATGTTATAACGTCAATGTCAGTGTATCTGAAAATTTCAGCCATTAGATACCCAAGATACGTTTAAGAGTGTCCATTCTAGGAACAAATATATTTACACCTGTTTTAAAATTAAAGTAAGGATCTGGTCCTAATTGATTAGGGTTGCGTGATGCAAACACCCACCATAAACGTGAGTCGTTGTATAAGTCTTGTGCTAACATGTCAGGTCTAAATTCATATTGAGGTGTAATCGTAAAAGAGGCATCTGATGCATCTCTTGGTATTGCTGTGTATGGCTCCATTACATCTAAATATTGACCTTCGATTAATCCTGTTCTGCTGTACGGACTTGTTTTTGGATATATATTATTAGTAGCCATTACCAAATACCCGGAACGTTTGCATTTTGTGAACCACGTAGTAGTTTGCCAGTTGCATAATCTTTAAGACTAAAGTTATTACTAATTTGATTTCTGCTAATAACTGGAATACATGTGATTGTCATTGTAATCTTTGTAGGTACGTATGTAATTGGTATTTCACTGTCTTTTGATGCAAAAGATGGGGGAGGTCTTTCTCCTCCTGGTCTTAACTGTCCGCCTATTAATGAAAAATCACCGCTCTTATCACTCGCAGTACTTGTTGCTCTAATATAATCTACGTTATTAGGTAAGTTATATGCAAAACTAGTTACAGCAACAGGGTGTTGATCTAATTGAAATGAGCCTAATCCATAAAAATAACCTAATGGAGGAGGAGTACCTTTTGTTGGGTCTTCATCTTGTCCATAAAACATTTTAGTCATTGTCTTAAAAAATTGTATACATGCTAATACATAGTTTGCTTCTTTTGTATCCTGTGCTGTGAAGTCAGCAGTGACTGAGATTGCTTCAACAGAACTATTCATATATTGTTGAATTTTATAGTTAGAGTGAGTTGGAAGTACACCATCATAGTTTGCTACATAACTAGTGTTTACTGTAGGTGTATATGGAAAGACTACACCGTCAGTTTCTGCTAAGGGTGCAAGAATTCCAGGTGTCGTTCCTTTATAAAGGTAGTTTGCAGTTTCTGCTAATGCTAAACGTACTCTCCAATCTTGTCCAATTGCTACCTGATCAGAGTTAGTGGCGCCTTCTCCCGCTTCGATTGCGTTATTGTTTACTTCAGGCATTTATATTTCTCCAAATATTTCCCAAGACTTATCTATTTGTATAAATAGTCATCTCACATGATATATTTATCTATTACAAAAACCGTCAAATTTTACCCGATACACTTGCATTCGGTTAAAAGTTGTTGTATACTAGATATATCGACTCCACACTTGTCGAACTAACTTAAATAGAGGATTATGAATGCCAGCACCGCGAAAAACAACTAATTACCTAAACAATAAGGATATTCTTAAAGAGATCCATAAAAGCAAAACATCTTACTGCTACTTCACTAAGAAAGATTATCATCAGTTTGATTTAATTACTGACCTTGATCTTGCTACTGAAGGACAAAGTGGTATAGAAAAGAGTCTAGCCTGGGCAGTTAAGCCTGAACAGATTCAACAAGCAAAAGAAAACAAAGCCGCTAGACTCTCAGCAGAGCAAGGGTTGACTGGTAAGAACAAAATTGACCCAGCAACTATTGAGACTGACGGTCTAATGTTTAGAGTTATGACTTGGGATCATATTCCTGTTGCTCAAAAGCAACCTAGAAAAGTTGTTAAGAAAAAGAAAGCGGTTGACATTATTGATTTTGAAGATGATCTAAGTGCAAACAAAGATTTATTTGCAGATATTGAGGATAAGAAGACTAAGAAAGAAGTACAAGATTTAGTTCATGTAAAAGTTAACTTCCCTCCTTTTCAGCACTATCGTTTAGATGCTGAAACAATGTCTACTCCTTTAGTTGGCAAATCACATTGGAAAGGTGGATTAAAGACAGGCAAGTTTACTGCAACAGACGGTGCAATTACAGATAAATTAGCACGTATGTATATTATGTTGTGTGAAAAGTATGCTATGAAGTTTAACTGGCGTGGCTACACATACAATGATGAAATGAGACAAAGTGCTATACTTCAATTAACTTATGTAGGCTTAAGATTTAACGAAGCCAAATCAGCAAATCCGTTCGCATACTATACTGCGGCAATCACAAATAGTTTCTGTAGAGTTCTCAACTCTGAAAAACGCAACCAAAATATCAGAGACGATATTTTAGAAATGAATGGGTTAAATCCTTCATTCACTCGTCAAATGAAAGACTACAACGGTCTAGGTTACGAAAAGAAAACAGAAGCATACTCTGAATAATACTTTCGGGCAAACAAGGCATCCAAATGTCTTGCTTTGCCTACCTTTGTCATGTATAATAGATGTTGAATACTGGGAAAACTAATTATGAGTAATCTTTTTAAGAAAGCGGCTGTATTCACAGATATACATTTCGGTATGAAAAGCAATAGCATTCAACATAACCGAGATTGTAGTGATTTTGTGGATTGGTTCATTGAGAAATCAAAAGAAGAAGGATGTGAAACGTGTTTGTTCTTAGGTGATTGGAATCATCATAGAGCAAGTATCAATATGCACACCTTACAGTTCGGACTCAATGCATTAGAGAAACTAAATGATGCGTTTGAGAAAGTCTACTTCATTACAGGCAACCACGATCTTTATTATAGAGACAAACGTGATATTCATTCAGTCGAATGGGCTAAACATCTAAAGAATGTAGTCATTGTCGATCACTTTATCGAAGAAGGCAACTGTGTTATTGCTCCATGGTTGTGTGGTGATGATTATAAACTACTTAAAAAGAAGAAAGGCAAATATCTTTTTGCTCATTTAGAGTTGCCATACTTCTATATGAATGCTATGATAGAAATGCCCGATCACGGTGAAACAAATGCAGATCATTTAGGACACTTTGATAAAGTATTCTCAGGTCACTTTCACAAACGTCAAGCAAAAAAGAATATTTGGTATATGGGTAATGCATTCCCGCACAACTACGCAGATGCAGGCGATGATGCTAGAGGCATGATGGTATTAGAATGGGACGAAGAGCCAGAATTTCACTCATGGCCCAATCAACCTGTATATAGAGTATACAAATTAAGTGAAGTATTAGATAACCCAGAAGGGTTGTTAATTAAGAATGCTCATGTTAGAGTACATTTAGATATCGATATATCTTATGAAGAATCTAACTTTATAAGAGAACAATTGATACCAGAATATCAATTACGAGAAATGTCATTGATACCTGTTAAGTCTGATGAACATGCACAAGACTTAGCACCCGGTGAGATATCATTTGAAAGTGTTGATTCAATTATTATTGAACAAATTAAAAACATAGAATCTGATTTCTATGACAAAAGTGTACTATTGGAGATTTATCAGTCTATATGATCAATTTAAAACATGTAACTCTCAGAAACTTCTTAAGTGTAGGATCAGTTACTCAAGCAATTGACTTACAAAACGAAGAACTTACATTAATCTTAGGTGATAACTTAGACTTAGGTGGAGACGGTGCTAGAAATGGTACTGGTAAGACTACTATTATACAAGCAATCAGTTATGCATTGTATGGTGTCCCACTTAACAATATCAAACAAAACAATTTAATCAATAGAACAAACGGCAAAGGCATGATGGTCACATTAGACTTTGAGGCTAATGGTGTTGAGTATCGTATTGAACGTGGTCGTAAGCCCAATGGCATGAAGTTCTTTATTAACGGAACAGAAGAAGAAGATAACGAAGCACAGGGCGAGAATAAAGAAACACAACAAGTTATCGAAGAAATTATAGGCATGTCTTCAGTGATGTTTAGAAACATTGTTGTACTTAATACATACAGTCAGCCCTTCTTAAGCATGACACAAGGACAGCAACGTGATATTATTGAACAGTTGCTTGGAATAACGTTGTTATCAGAGAAAGCAGAAAAGATTAAGATAACAATTAAGAATAACAAAGAAGAAATTCAACAAGAAGAATTCAAAGTCCAAGCAATAGAAGAAGCAAACAAAAGAATTGAAGAACAAATAGATAGTCTTAAAAAGAGAGCAAGACTATGGGATAACAAGACAGCAGAAGACATTAACACGTTAAAAAATCAAATTAAAAGACTAGAAGAATTAGATATTGACGCCGAATTACTTGGACACAAGCAACTAATTGTATACAATGCTTTAGTTAAGGATCATGCAGATATCGACAAATTGATTACTAGAACTAATAATGATGTTAACCGAGAAGCAAAGGCTGTTAGCAAGTTTGAGAAAGAATTAGAGATATTAAAACAGAACAAATGTCACACTTGTGGGCAAGACTTCCATGATGACGTACATACACAAGTGTTAGCAGACAAAGAAGAAAGTTTAGTAGAACATACTAATCACTTAACCGAACTAGCAGAAGTACAAGTAGAATTAGAGCAAGAAAAGAATTCATTGTTTGAAATAGGGGAACGTCCTAATTTGTTTTATCAATCAGAAACAGAGGCGATTGAACACAAAAACAAGATCAAAGACCTTAAGGGGCAAGTGTCTCGTAAAGAGTCTGACGAAAATCCTTATACAGATCAAATACTTGAAATGGAAGAAAGTGCATTACAAGAAGCCAATTTTGACAAAATAAACGAGTTGTCACGTTTAGGTGACCATCAGAAGTTCTTATTAGACCTTCTTACAAGCAAAGATTCATTTGTGCGTAAAAAGATTATTGATCAAAACTTGTCTTATCTAAACTCACGTTTAACAAATTACTTAGACAAGATGGGTCTCCCTCATCAAGTTGTCTTCCAAAATGATTTAACTGTAGAAATTACAGAGTTGGGTAGAGAACTAGACTTTGATAACTTATCTAGGGGAGAACGTAACAGATTAATCTTAGGACTATCGTTTGCATTCAGAGATGTCTGGGAAAACTTATACTTCCCAATCAATACATTGTTTATTGACGAGTTGATTGACTCAGGACTTGACACAATCGGTGTTGAAAATGCAATGGCTATTCTTAAAGATATGACACGTAGACGTAACAAGTCTGTTTGGTTAGTATCACACAGAGAAGAATTAGCAGGTAGAGTTGCTAGTGTATTACAAGTTATTAAAGAGAACGGATTTACAACATACAACTCGACAAGGGAGTTGGAGGAGTTGTGAGTTTAGCCTTATGGCACTGGCACATTGAGATCAGCAGTAAGTGTACACTAAAATGTCCTCGATGTCCAAGACAAGAAGTACCTGACACATTAGTCAGTACTGAACTTAAACTAGATTTCTTTAAACAAAATTTTCCTGCGTTCTTTATATTAGAACATGTAGAGAAACTCACATTCTGCGGTGACGATGGCGATCCTATCTATGCACATGACTTCATTGAAGTCATCCAGTATTTCAAATCTATAAAGCCTAGTATAGCAATCGTTATTGTCACTAACGGATCATATAAAAACGAAGACTGGTGGACAAGACTAGCAGAACTATTAGATGAACAAGATCAAATTCACTTCAGTATCGACGGCTGGGACCATGAGAGTAATAATCTGTATAGAATCAATTCTAATTGGTCTAGCATCATCACAGGCGTCTCTATCATCAATGATAAGTCTAGTTGTTACACCGTATGGGACGCAATAGGCTTTAAATTTAATGAAGATAAGATAGGTGACATGCAAAACTATGCAAGAGAGTTAGGCTTTGATGCATTTCAGTTAACAAGAAGCACTAAGTTCGGTAAGATATACGAAGACTCTTATGGGAAAGAAGATGCTTTACAACCACGTGACGATCTGTTATCATCTAGTCATAGATTTGAAAGAGAAGTGTTTACTTTTACAGACAAAACAATTAAAGAACCTTGGATGAAGACAAACATTAAGTTATATGATGAATCTAAGTTAGTAGGAAATGAACGACCTCTATGTCACATAGGCAATAAAGGTAGTTACATTAATGCTAGGGGAGAATTTTACCCCTGTTGTTGGGTCGCAACAAGATATGGACACAACAACAAATGGAACGAAATTGGCAAGAAATATAATCTCCATGAATTGAGATTACCCAAAATTGTAAAAGATAAATTCTGGGAAGCCGACTTCATACATGACTCTTACGAGTGCCAGACAAAGTGTGCCCATCATCGGGTAGATAAAAATTATGCCACCGAGTGGTAAGGAGATAACTACTAATAATGCCATCACCGTCAAAGAATAAAGGATCAGGATTTGAAAGAGAAACTGCAAAGTTTCTTTCAGAAACATATGAAGAAAGTTTTATACGTGCTCCTGGCTCTGGTGCTTATGTAGGTGGCAAGAATCAAAATCGTACAGAGATTTTACATGAAGGACAAATCAGAAGTTTCAAAGGGGACATTGTTCCTGGACAAAGTTTTCATAAATTAAATGTAGAATGTAAGTTCTACGCAGATTTCCCTTTTCATCAACTTCTATCTGGTTCATGCAGACAACTAGAAGAATGGCTCGACCAGTTAATGGACGTGCATGATGAAGGGGATTTTGACGTTCTCTTTATGAAGTTTAATCGTAAAGGACGTTTTGTATGTGTACCGAGTAAGTACACATTCGTAAGTGATCAATTCATTTATTACACATCAGATAATCATGGTGACTGGGTAATGTTTGGATGGGATCACTTTTTCAAATTCAATAAAGATATATTTAAAGCATACGCAGGCGACACAGAGACCAACTCAGAACCCACCGATGACACCAAGTCACAACTAAAACTACAGACAACCACAACTAAACTAGACTTTTAACATATAGTATAGTCGTAATTTATACTCGACTCTCCTTGAGGAACCCATTGTAGTGATGGGCAACAGAACTGGAGTAGTGTCTTACAGACATATAAACCGACAAGGCAATCGTTATGGTAGCGAACCTTGAATGAGTCTATATCTATTTTGATTTGATGATATAGAACATGCGTTGCTGAGAGGTTACACTTATTAGTGTAATTGGCTCAACTACAACCCAGCAAACTTTACAGGGCAACCGGTAGCAATTGATTATAGTAACGTAATCGATTGGGGATAATCAACATGGATGACAGGGGGTAATGACCTGAACCGTGGTAGTGTTTGATAGCACTACCATGGCTTCTAAAAGGTAATAAGACTTAAACAATAACCATTTAGAATTTTTAATTAATCCTTTTAAAAAAGAAATTACGAATGAACGAAGTGAATGAGTAATTGGGTCTTCTTTGAAGACCCTTAAGAATGTTCTAGTGTTTAGAAGAATGGCAGTTGAGTTTTCTTAGTAGTTTCTAAGTGATCTTCTATCATATCGTTTATGGCTTTTCTTTCTGATTGTGACATGTTAAGGACATCTTCATACGTGGCACCTCCACGCATATACCAGGATAAAGTCATTGCGTTTGACTTGATTCCCTGCGTGTATTTTTCGTAATCTGATATCAACTCTCTTATCCCCTCAGGGTCGAGTGTAAGGAGTCTTAGGCGAAAAAATCCGATGCGTTCAATGTAAATGGTTGCTTGTACTCATGTCCACATTCTTCTTTTTCAGGATCATCTGCGCCTGCTGTGCATACGATAGTAAGAGGTTTGATAGTTGAATTTTCTCTAAGATCAGAGTTAAAGTCTCTGATTGCTTCATATGTTTTGGTATCTGCATGTTTTAAGAAATCAAGTATGTGTTCATTCTCTGTTACTTCTCCTTCAGGAGTTACAATTTTTGTAATAGCATTAGATAGTACTACCATAGTTAACTCAGTGATATCGATCAATGCTTGTTGACCTTGATCCATACGTTCTTTATCATCAATGATTTTAGTTAAGTCTTTGTATTTTGCTTGGATATCAAATTGAGCAAGTGCAGAATTATTCATTTCTTTATAATTTAGTGGAGCAAAATAAATTTCTAATCCATTTAACTTCATCGGTATATGAAAGTCACCGGCTTTTAATGATTGTAATAGAACTTGTAGATTAATACCATATGTTCCTTCTTCTCCGCATTTCTCACATTTAGATTCAACATCGATAGTTTCTTGTCCACCTGCGGCTTTGATTGAAATCAACACAGTATCTAAGTCAGTGCTTAATAATGCCCAAGGATTTTTAATTGCAGGAATACAACTCTTAATGATTTCAGTAATAGCACTTCCATTAAACAATGCATCTGGAGTCTTTGTAGTGATCTCATCAATTGCTGTCATTGGATATACTGGTAGTTCTTTGCCTTCATCAGGCCATTCAATGTCTTCTGGCCCGTACGACTCTCCGCCTGAGGGCAGACTGATGTGTACTGCTGGTCTACGAAAAAATTGACGTAGCGGATTATTTTCATTCATGCTCATATATGTTCCCCATAATTAAATACGGTATTTTTAAAATACTAAATACTAGTGAATATATTTAGTATACCAAAACCATGCTAAATTAAAACTTTAGGTAAAAGAGTATATGGACGATTTTGATCCGGAACAGTTGAGGGAATTTGAAGAAAATTTAAGATCCATGAATGCCTCTATGGGCTCAACTACTAATGCCTTAAACTCATTAGCCGCACAATTAGAGAAGTTAGCCGATCAGCAAATTGATAGTTCAAAGAAACTAAGTAAAGGAATGGCAGACTTAAGTAATCAAGTCAGCCAAGAAACAGAATTAAAAAAAGCCGTTAATGAAGCAGATCAGGACGTAAAAATAGCCGCTGAAGCATTAGAAAGGTCTTTCAAATTAGCATCATCTGCTGTTACAGATTTCTCAGCACAGATATTATCAGGTAAAGAAGGATTTTCTAAATACGGATCTGCATTATCAGGATTAGGAGACTCTACTGCTGAATTAACATCTACTATGGGTCCTCTTGCAAAAGGCATTGGTATTGCAATTGATCTCTTTACTAAACTAGCCGCTGTAATGATGGCTCAAACTGACATGCAAAATCAGTTTGTAAAAGACATGAACAGAATGGGTGTTATTGCAGGCACTACTTCTGAAGAACTTACAGATTTAGCAAGAGACGCAGGCTATGCCGCAACTGATTTAGAAAAACTAACTCCTATAGTGCAAAGTGTAGGTGAAGGACTCGCAACATTCGGTACTGGTACTACACAAGGTACAAAAGCATTACTAGAAATGTTTAAGATGGTAGATTCCCAAGAAGCAGATATGCGTAGATATGGGTATACACTTGAAGAAGCACAAGAACAAATGGGCTTCTATGTCAATCTTCAAAGACAATCAGGTATCATATTAAAGTCAAAAGACGTAGACGAAATTAAAATGCGTAAACTGACAATGGACTATGCTAAAAGTCTAGTCACACTATCTGAATTAACAGGTAAACAAGCAGAGCAAATGAAACAGGAGCAACAAGTTGTTGCTATGGAAATGCAAAATCAAATTTCTAATGTTGCTCGACAGCAAGAATTAAATGATTTACGTGAACAAATAGACCAAGAAACAAACTCTGCAAGAAAAGCAGAATTAACAGCAAGACATAAACAGTTACAAGACGAAGAAGACACACGTGCCGCGGCTATGAACCGATTCAGTGCTACATTAGGTCCTCAATTTAATACACAATTGCAACGTGTTCTAAGAACAGGTGCATTTGACGAAAGTACTAAAGCATTATCAATGATGGGCTTCCAAGCAGGAGAACTTAAAAAGCAATTTGAAAATGTAAAAGTAGATACTCCTGAATATGATGCTCTTATGGACAGCATAGAACAACAATTTAGAGACGGTGTAATAGGTCAAATAGAAACATTTGGTGGTGCGGCTCAATATATGGGAACAGAAGCAGAAGCCTTCTTAGCATCAGTTGGTGTATCCAGAGAAGCATTACAAGCAATGCTAGTCATAGAAGAAGATAGAGCCGGACAAGTTGCAGATGCTAATAAAAAAATATTAGGCTCAACAGAAGAAGGAGCAGATGCTCAAAAAGATACGGCAGCCGGATTACAAGTATTTGAACGTAATGTAAGAACAGGAGCAGACGAATTCTTAGACAGTATTAACATCTTTAATACTTCACTGAATGCTCAAATATTGGCTATGGGCGCCTTAACAGCGGCCGCAATTGCCGCTTCAGTAGCATTAGGTAGAATGGCAATGATGGGTGGCGCAGGGACGTTAGGCAAATTGTTTGGAATGGGAGGCAAAGGCGGTAAAGGGCAATATAGAGATCCTAAAACAGGCCGATTTGCAAAAGCTCCTGTCGGCACGATGTCTAAAATAGGATCTAAACTTGCACCAATGGCAAAAGTAGGTGGCGGCTTAGTTGCTGGCGCAGTAGCAGTCGGTTCGGCCGCATATGAACGTCATGGTGCTATGAATGATATTGATAGAAACTTCTTTGAGAAAACACAAGGCATGGATAAAAATTCTTCTCAATATCAAAGAGCAAAAGATGAAGCAGACATTGAGAGAAAAGGTGCAAATAGAAAAGCCGTAGGTCAAGGAGCAGGTGGAGCAGGTGGAGCCCTTGCAGGAGCAGCCATGGGAGCCGCAATAGGCTCTGCTGTGCCTATTATCGGAACAGCAATCGGAGGACTGATCGGTGCAGGTTTAGGTGCTTGGATGGGATCAGAATTAGGATCAACACTTGGTGAAGTACTATCTCCTGAAGAATTGAAAGCCCATGAAGCATCTGAAAAAGAAATTGCTTTAATGTCAACCGAAGAAAGAGAAGCATGGCAAAAACAATATGATCAGGCACAAAAGGCAATTGATCTTGCAGAAAAAGAATTAGAAGAAACAAGGAAATTAAATTCTGAAAACTTAAGATTAGCACAAGATGCTGAACTTTATGATAAAGACCTAATAGGTGCTAGTGAAATCAATTGGCAAAAACTCGGAGAGTTAAAAGACGGCACTGATGAACAAAAAGAACAATTAAAAGGCATGCTTGCCGCTATCTTAGATGATAATGACTTGAGAGATGCTGATAGAGCAACAATTGAGGAACAACTCAAGTTACTTGAAGGTGTTGAAGAAAATACATCTCCTGAAGAAGAAACAGAAGAAAAAAGTTTTGCTACAATGACTCAAGCAGAACTTTATGCTCACTTTGAGAAAGTAAGAGATGGCGAGCAACCAGACATTGCAGACGATAAAAACGTTATTGGAACAGATAATGCCGAGGGTGATCAAGGTTCAGTAGGTCCAGACGGTATTGTTACACTTGCCGGGGAAGACGACGCCGTCGTTGCAGATAACGCAGATATATCTGACGAATTAAAAGATGATGATCAATCTAAATCTTTTACTGAAAGGTTTGCAGATGCTAATAAGTCGTTAATAGGCTTCCTCAGAAACCCAATTGATACGATTAAAGGTGCTGGCAGTCCTGTAATGGCTGGTACTGAGGCTACGTATACACAAGAAGACATAGATGCACTTCCAGAAGATCAACAAGACTTAGTTCAAGTAGGAGAGAAGATACAAGAGGAAGCGGATGGGTGGGGTAAACTCGGCTCTGATCTTCTCAACGCATTCAACAATTCTCCACTAGTATTGGCTTATCAGAGCATAGATGGAATAATGAATTCTGTTACTAAAATCCAAGGAGAAAAAGACGAAGAAATCTTAGCAATTGCTAAAGGAGCTGGTGAAAAAATTA
>Ga0213869_10000125_pt1 | contig 59772 bp, 61 predicted proteins | sample PICome_10_FD_160083 | JGI IMG/M metagenome (GOLD analysis project Ga0213869, IMG submission 160083) | Coastal seawater microbial communities near Pivers Island, North Carolina, United States - PICO132 | ecosystem: Environmental > Aquatic > Marine > Coastal | place: USA: North Carolina... | reverse complement strand
GGAACTCCAATTAATGATTTATGTCTTGTATTCCAAACAAACCTATTCAAACCACTACTATTTGATAAAACAGGTTCTCTTGAAGGTCCTCCATTATATGTAATAAAGTTTTTGTCAGCTTCACTTTTAATCTCTCTTACCAGATTATCTTTTTCATCATAAATTTTAATTATTACTTTTTTATTCTCATCTTCATCATTTATATTATAATATATTACAACTCCATTAGCAGGGTTAACACCAGTAAACGATGAGGTTCCATTAGAATTATTTGAATTTAATTGACTATACCAGTTTCCAATTGTTGAATTTTCCGGGTTATATAGTTTTGTTCCACTTTCACTATTTAACTGTCTAATTAATCCCATGTCATCAAGAATCCAAAATGATCTGCCTTGAGTTGCAACTATTAAATCGTCATGTTTTATCATTAAATCAGTAATAGCTAAAACAGGCATGTTAAGGTTAAATTTCTCCCAGTTTTTGCCATCATTAAATGAAATATAAACACCTAACTCAGTTCCAGCTAATAATAAACCTTTCACAACACTATCCTCTCTTACAACTCTAGTGTACGCTCCATATGGAATGTTTCCGCTAATTTCTTTCCATGATTCTCCATAATTTGTTGACTTATATAATCCAGGAGATTTATCATTGAATTTATATCTAGTAGTGGCAATATATACTGTCTCTTTATCATGAGGAGATATATCAATTGCATTAATTATTGTTTCAGGTAATCCCTTAGGTGTTATGTTTTTCCATGTTTTTCCTCCATCTCTTGTTAAATATACAAGACCATCATCAGATCCAGTATAAATTGTATTAGGCTCGTGTGGAGATTCTACAACATAACTTATTGTTCCATAGTTTTCAGCTCCTACAGCTTCATTAGTATATGGTCCACCTCCATTACCCTGTTTCTCATCTTCATCCATAGTTAAATCAGGAGACACTACTTCCCAAGATTTACCAAGATCTTTTGTTTTAAATAGATGCTGAGCAGCATGATAAAATGTATTTGACTCATGCTGAGACCAAATTATAGGTGCATTCCAGTTAAATCTATATTTCATATCTCTTGATGCCTTTCCGATATAATTTATTGGCTCAATCATTACTTTCTTTCTAGCCTTTGCTTTTGTATCATAGATATTAACACTTCCAAGGTAACTTCCCCCCATTACTATTTGTGGGTCATCAGGATCAAAGGCTAAAAAAGCACTTTCACCTCCAGCAGATGACGACCAATCACTTTCAGATATTCCTCCACCTGACCCAATACTAGCTATTTTAACAGTTGAATTATCTTGTTGACCCCCGTATAAATTATATGGGAACATGTTGTCTACATTCACCCTATAAAACTGTGCAGTTGGCATAATATCAATACTAGACCATGAGCTTGCATTATCAAAAGTAATTTCTCCACCTCCATCATCAGAGATAATCATATTTTTTGAATTATCTGGATTTATCCATAAGTCATGATAGTCTCCGTGACCGCTATAAATTCTTTCCCATGTTTTTCCTCCATCAATTGATCTAAACGCTCTAGCACTCAAAACATATACAGTGTTTTCATCATTGGGATCTGCAAATACCTCTATATAGTACCAAGATCTTGATGTCAATTCAGCATACTTACTTATTCTAGACCAACTTTCTCCAGCATTGTTAGACACAAATAATCCACCTAGTCTTTTATTTGAATCACTTTCAGCTAAAAGATATACTTTGTCTGAGTTAGCTCTTGAAACTGAGATAGCTAATTTTCCTAATTCATTAGGTAAGCCATTTTCAATTTTAAACCAATTTTCACCACCATCTGTTGATTTGTATACTCCACTACCTTCACCTCCAGAAATCACTTTCCAAGGAAGTCTTTGATGTTCCCACATTGTTGCGTAAAGTACCTTTGGGTTATTATAGTCTATAGACAGTTCTGATGCTCCACTTAATTCATTAACAAAAAGAACATTTTTCCAGGACTTACCACCATCCATTGACTTATAAATACCTCTTTCTTTAGTTGGTCCATTAACAGCTCCTTGTGCAGCTACATATATTATGTTATTATTATCAGGATGAATTATAATTCTTGAAATTTGTTGTGATTTCTCTAAACCCATATGTTCCCATGTTTTTCCAGCATCTGATGACCTGTATACTCCATCTCCATAGGATGTAGTTACTCCTCTTGGAGAGTGCTCACCCATACCAACATATATTATTCTACTATCACTTTCTGAAACAGCTATAGCTCCAACAGATGAAGTTTTAAAATAGTCATCGGATATATTGAACCACTCACTTCCTGCATTAGTTGTTTTCCATAATCCACCTCCAGCAGTTCCCATATAATAGGTTAATGGATCATTAATGACACCAACGGATGAAACAGATCTTCCGCCTCTAAAAGGTCCTATATTTCTGTATTTAACTTCCTCGAGTTTTTCTTCTATGTTTTGAGAATAAGAAAATGGAATTACAGTTAAAAAGACAAAAAGTATACTTAAATTCTTCATAATATTTATGTTAGTTATGACTAAGTTAAATTAATTTTCAAAAATTCAGATATATTTACAAAAATTAAGTAATGAGAAGTCAAAACATTGAGAAAGACCTTAATCTAATAGGAGATGAACTTATAGAGAAATTTATATTGAAGGACAATAAAACTTCTAAATATGTTAACTCCTTTTTTAGTGATAAAAATATTTTAAGTCACTCTAAAAATAAATCAGATCAGTTTACTGATTACCAAAGAAAAATTTTAATTGAGGAGTTGACTTTACAATACTCTAAAGTAGAGACTTCAAACCAAACATCAAGGAATATTAAATTGCTTTCAAACTCTAAAACACTTTCAGTTACAACTGGACATCAACTTAATATATTCTCAGGACCATTAATGGTTATTTATAAAATTGCACAAGTAATATCTGTAACTAACTACTTAAACTTGAAGATTAAAGGATTCAATTATGTTCCTATTTTTTGGATTGCGAGTGAGGATCATGATTTTGAAGAAATTTCAGAGGTTAATCTTAAGAAAAATAAGATTAAGTGGAATATTGACACTAAAAACATGCCTGTAGGAGAAATAGAATTAAATGACTTTATGGAGGTAGTTAATGGATATAAAGATTCTATTATTGATTTTGAATTCAAGGATAAACTAGAAATCTTAATCGATGAAGCCTATAAAGAAGGAGATACTCTATCAGATGCTACTATTAAGTTTATAAATTCTTTGTTTGCAAAACAAGGACTTGTTATTATTGACTCCAACAAAAAAGTTTTTAAGAAATCCTTTATTGATAATTTTAAAAATGAAATTTTAGATTCAAGATGTAAAGTTGATTCAAGTTCTCAAATTTTAAAAATCAAAAAAGATATAAAGTCATTTAAGCCTCAAGTAAACCCCTCCGATGTAAATTTTTTCAAGATTACAAGTTTAGGTAGAAAAAGGATTAGAAAGAAAGATAAATTATTTATAGTTGATGATGAAAATGAATATACATCACGTGATTTAATAAATCAAATAGAAACTAATCCTGAGTTATTTTCACCTAATGTTTTAATGAGACCCTTATATCAAGAAAAAATTCTCCCTAATGTTTGTTATTTAGGAGGTCCTAATGAATTAAAATATTGGATGCAGCTAAAGCTTTATTTCGAAAACTCTAACGTTCAGTTTCCTATTTTGAAACTTAGAACTTCTGCTTTTATTATAGATGAAAAAATATCTAAAAAATTAAGTAAGTCTGATATTGATATTAAGTATTTTTTCGGAAAACTAGATGATCTTGTAAACCATAAAATAAATAGTACATCTAAATTAAACTTAAGTTTTAATTCTCTGAAAAATAAGTTGATTAATCAATTCATTGAACTTAGAGAAATATCAATAAACATTGACAAATCATTTGTCGGCGCACTTAATGCTCAAGAGAAAAAACAATTAAAGGGTTTAGATGATTTAGAAAAAAAATTAATTAAAGCTGAAAAGAGAAATTATGAAACTCAAATTAATAATGTAAAAAGTATTTTTGAATCACTTCACCCTAATAATATCGATCAAGAGAGGTATTTAAATTTTGGTGATTTTTATTCATACAAGGGTCAAGAATTTATTGATTACATAGTTGATAAAGTACTTATTTCAGATGATAAAATTTTAGTCATTAATCTTGAAGATTAATTTATAGTTGTATTTTTGTCCATGCAAAATAAAGTCTTAATAGTTGATTTTGGTTCCCAATACACTCAACTGATAGCAAGAAGAATTAGAGAGTTATTCATCTACTGTGAGATCTCTCCTTTCAATAACATACCAAAAAACTTAGATCAATTCAAGGCAGTTGTTTTGTCTGGATCACCATTCTCTGTCAACCAAAAAGACTCACCAATTATTAATCTTGAAAGTATTTTAGGAAAAAAACCTGTACTAGCTATTTGCTATGGAGCTCAATTAATTGCAAAGAGTTTAAATGGAAATGTTGAAAATTCTAATTCACGAGAGTATGGAAGAGCAAAACTTTCTTTTATAGATAGTAACTGTAAATTATTTAAGAATATTAATATTGATAATCAAGTTTGGATGAGTCATGGAGATACAATTACTTCTCTCCCAAATGATTCAAAACTTATTGCAAGCACAGATTCGGTTCTAAATGCAGCTTATAGCATTGAGTCATTAAGCTTGTATGCTTTACAATTTCATCCTGAAGTTTTTCATACTGAAAATGGTTTTAAAATTTTTGAAAACTTTTTTATAAATGAATTAAAGTTTATAAAAGAATGGAATCCCGAATCATTCATTGACAGAACTGTTGATGATTTAAAGAAAAAGCTAATGGATGATAAAGTAATACTTGGTTTGTCAGGAGGGGTAGACTCGAGTGTAGCTGCAGTGTTATTAGATAAAGCAATTGGTAAGAATTTACATTGTGTATTTGTAAATAATGGGCTTTTAAGAAAAAATGAATATGATGAGGTTTTGAGACAATATGTTGGAATGGGTTTAAATGTCAAGGGAGTTGATTCATCTGATTTATTTTTAAATGAATTAAAAGGTATTACTGATCCAGAAAAAAAGAGAAAGACTATAGGTAATATGTTTGTTGAAGTTTTTGAGGAGGAATCTAAAAAAATTGAAAATGCTAAATGGCTAGCTCAAGGAACAATTTATCCAGATATTATAGAATCAATCTCAGTTAAAGGTCCTTCAGCTACAATAAAATCTCATCATAATGTAGGTGGGCTTCCCGAGAAGATGAATCTTAAAGTTGTAGAGCCTTTAAAAATGTTATTCAAAGATGAAGTGAGAAAGATTGGAAAATCTCTTAACATGTCTGAAGATATATTAAACAGACATCCATTTCCTGGACCTGGTCTAGGCATAAGGATTCTTGGGGAAGTTGACTCTGAGAGTGTAAGACTGATTCAAGAAGCTGATAAAATATATATAGACGGACTTAAGAAGTGGAATTTATATGATAAAATTTGGCAAGCAGGGTCCATATTACTTCCAGTTAAAAGTGTTGGAGTTATGGGAGATGAAAGAACATATGAAAGATGTGTTGCTCTTAGAGCAGTAGTTTCAACCGATGGAATGACTGCAGACTGGTATGAGTTTCCTAATGATTTTTTAAAAGAAGTTTCCAATAACATTATAAATAAAGTTTCGGGGATTAATAGAGTGGTTTATGACATAAGTTCTAAGCCACCTGCAACTATTGAATGGGAGTAATGACTGATATTATAGACTCATTTAAACCAATGTTAACTCCAAAGCAGATGCTGAAAAAAGGTATTTTTGGTGGAACTTATTTTAATCAATTAGTTGATTATAGAAAATTTCCTAAAGATTGGTTTTCAGAATTAGATGATATTTACTTTTTATCTAAAAAGTATGAGAAAGACATTAATTTTTTCAAAATAAAATCTGGTCAATCACAAGAAGAATGGGAAGCTAAAGGTTGGATCAACAAAGATGATCCTAGAGGTTGGTTTGAGTGGTATTGTAAGTTTTTTAGCGGCAGACGTCATCAAGACGACGAAAGACAAATCAAAAGATGGCTTGCATTTTGTGGTCCAAGTGGAAGATTTCGAAATTCTATTTATAATAAAATATTTAAATCAGGATTTGATATTGAAAATTCAAAAAGTATTTCACCTAGAATTCAACAGTCTTTATTACATTGGTCCTATATTGTTAACAATGAGGACTATGAGACATGGAAACTCGAAAAGCAAAAGTAAATGAAGAAGTTTAGTTTATTAATATTCCTAATGATGTTTCAGACAATATTCTCTCAAAATATTGTTTCTGACACAATTTTTCATGAAGTAAATAGAAAAGAAACACTTTTTTCAATTTCACAAAAATATGATGTCAGTGTAAATGATATTCTAGAGTTTAACCCTAAGCTTAGAAATTCTAGATTAAGAAGAAGATCAACAATTTTAATTCCAGTTTTTAATTCTGTCAAAGAGACTATAACAGTTAATAAGGATTCAATTGAAACTTCTTATAACATCTCGAAATTAGATTCAGTTTATTCTAAAAAAAGAAGAAAAAATAATCAATTAAATGTTTCAGTTCTCCTCCCTTTTAGATCTGCAACTATTAATTATGATTCAATTAAGGAAGTTGAATCTTTATTTGAAGACAGGAACTTATATACAATTGCATTAGACTTCTATTCTGGTATTTTATATGCAGTTGAGGATTTAAAAAAATTAAATATTTCAGTAAAATTAAATGTTTTCGACACAGAAAATTCCGTAAATAAAATACTTGAAATATCAAATAATACACAAATTATTAATTCAGATCTGGTTATTGGTCCATTGATTCCCCGAAATTTTGAAACTTTATCAAATCTTGAATTCCTGGAATCAATTCCAAAAGTATTTCCTTTGTCTACAATTCCTATAAAAATAATTAAGGGAGTAGTGTTGGCAGTTACTCCCAGAAATTTATTGAGAGAATCAATGTTAGACTATTTGGATAAAAAAATAGATAGAGATGAAAATATTGTAATTATTGCAGACTCATTAAATGAAGAAATTGATAATAGATTGACTAAAATCTTTCCAAATTCAATAAAAATTAAACCGGAATTTGAGGGCTATATTTTACCTGAACTCCTTGATTCTCTTTTAGTAGATTCACTTCCTAATAAAGTAATTATTGAATCTGAAATATTTACATTAATTTCTAGCGTGATTTCTCAGCTAAATTCTCAAATTACATCTGAACGGGATGTCAGATTATATACTACCTATAGGGGTAATCAATATGATGATCCAAGTATTAATGTAAAAGATCTAGGTAATCTAGGATTTACTTACACTTCTATTTCAAAAAAGATAAATAATGATTCGATTTCACAATTTGAAAGTAATTATATCAATTTGTTTGGAAGCTCTCCTAATAAAGATGTAATTAGAGGTTATGATGTAGCTAAAGATATTATACTAAGGGTTTTGATTGATAACAATTTAAATAAAACTGTTAAATATGATGAGCAACTATATACTGAATCTAAATTTTTATATAAAATAGATAGTTTAGGTGGATTATATAACTCAGCTATCTATATTCTTAAACATAAAGATTATGATATTGAGGAGATTATTTATCAATAAATTATATTATACTCTAATATTTTGTAAATTTGAGTCCGGAAATACTATTCAATCCGGATGAATAAACCAAAATATATTTTTGTTACTGGTGGTGTTACATCATCTCTTGGAAAAGGGATTATATCTGCCTCATTGGCTCGACTTCTTCAGGCTCAGGGTCTAAATGTTTCAATTCAAAAGTTAGATCCATACATTAACGTAGATCCTGGTACATTAAACCCTTATGAACACGGTGAATGCTATGTTACAGATGACGGAGCTGAAACTGATCTTGATCTTGGTCATTATGAAAGGTTCCTAAGTGTAAATACTTCACAGAGAAACAATATAACAACTGGTAAAATTTATCAAAATGTTATTGAGAAAGAAAGAAAAGGAGAATTTCTTGGTAAAACAGTTCAGGTTATCCCTCATATTACTAATGAAATAAAGGAGAATATTAGAAATCTAAATCATAAAAATAATTTAGATATAATAATAACTGAGATAGGCGGAACAGTAGGGGATATAGAATCCCTTCCATTTTTAGAAGCAGTAAGACAAGTGGTATATGAAGAGGGTCCGGAAAACTCAATGGTAATTCATTTAACATTAATCCCATTTCTAACAGCTACAGGAGAGCTTAAAACTAAACCAACTCAACATTCTGTTAAAACTTTAATGGAACTTGGTTTAAAAGCAGATGTTTTAGTTTGCAGATCTGACAGAGAGTTATCAGATGAAATAAAGAATAAATTAGCCCTTTTTTGTAATGTTAAATTTGACTGTGTGATTCAATCTATTGATGTAGAAACAATCTATGATGTTCCAATAAAAATGATGGAGGAAGGATTAGATAAAGTTACCTTAGAAAAATTAAAAATTAAAGAGACCGAACCTAATCTTGATAAATGGAAGAACTTTTTACATAAACTTAAGAATCCTACACATCAGATTAATATTGGTTTAATTGGAAAATATATTGAACTCAGTGATTCCTATAAGTCAATTTTAGAATCATTAATTCATGCAGGAACTGAAAATGAGGTAAAAGTAAATGTCAAATCAATTCATTCTGAATATATTGATAGAGAAAACATAGGTAAAGACATGAATGATCTTGATGGAATAATAGTTGCGCCTGGTTTTGGCCAAAGGGGTTTAGATGGAAAAATACTAGCTGTCGAATATGCCAGAGTTAATAAGGTTCCTTTTCTTGGAATTTGTCTAGGTATGCAGATGGCAGTTATAGAATATGCTAGAAATGTTAAGAAGATGCGATATGCTAATTCTACTGAAATATCTGAAAAGTGTAAAGACCCAGTAATAGATTTGATGACTTCTCAAAAAGAAATCATAAATATGGGGGGGACGATGAGACTTGGGGCATGGGATTGCGAATTATCTAAAAATACAATTGCGCATAAAGTATACAAGAAAAAATTAATTTCAGAAAGACACAGGCACAGATATGAATTCAATAATAAATACTTAAAAAAAATATTTGATGACAAATTTATTATAGCTGGTCTTAATCCTGACACAAAGCTTGTTGAAATAATTGAAAATAGAGACCATCCATGGTTTGTTGGAGTTCAATTTCACCCAGAATATAAGAGTAGTGTGTATAATCCTCATCCAATTTTTGTAAACTTTGTAAAAGCTAGTTTAAAAAAATATTTAAATAAATAATTATGGAAGAAAATAAGTTTGATCCTCTCCAGTTTATTGGTTTTTTGCTTATATCAGCAATCTTAATGTTTTGGTTTTATGATAATCAATCTAACTATGTAGAAAATCAACAAGATATTGTTGTAGAAAATCCAATAGAAAAATTTGAAGATAATTCCAATACTTTAAATCTTGCCAAGGAAGATTCTAATAAAGTTGAATTGGATAAAAAATTTAAAGAGGAAATAATCACTTTAGAGAACGATAAAATTTTATTTGAGATAAGTACAAGTGGAGCAGATATTAATAAACTATTACTTAAAGATTTTAGTAATTATAATGATCAACCTTTATTCCTAGTTAATGATAATAAATCAATTTTTAGTTATAATATTCCAATAGGTAGAAACTCAATAATTAACTCAAGAGATTTAAACTACTCTGCAGAGATAATTAAAGACAAATCAATACTTAAGTTAACTGCTGTAATTGATTCGCAGAGGTCCTTGGAATTAACTTATTCTTTAGAAGAAAATTCAAGTATTCTTGATTTTGATTTAAGATTGAATGATTCTGACAGGAACTCAACCTATGATCAACTTGAATTGGTTTGGGGGAAAGACTCTTTCAGGAATTCTAAGAGTATAGATTATGAGAATAGATATACTGCACTTTCATATGGTTTTGAAGATGAAAAAGATTCATGGTTATCTGTTGCAGGAACATCTAATAAAAATATTAATAACGTTAACTGGATTTCATTTAGAGAACATTTCTTTAGTTCTATTCTTATATTGAACAATGAAACAAATAATGTAGAAATTAGCTCTGAAGATTTAGCTAGTAACGAAACATTAGATAATGAATTTACAAAGAGGTTTAAAGCTAATATCCCATTAAGTCTTGATTCTGACAATGACCTTAGCTTTAAAATGTATTTTGGGCCTACAGATTATGAGACACTAAAAGAATATAACCTAAGCCTTGAAAATTCTGTTGATATGGGTTGGGGAATTTTTGGTTGGTTAAATAGATTCATATTTTTTCCTTTATTTTCATTTTTAACAACTTACTTCTCTTATGGTATTTCTATTATTTTAATGACAATAATTGTTAAAGTTTCAATTTCACCACTTACATATAAGTCATACTTATCTCAAATAAAAATGAAAATTTTAAAACCTGAGTTAGAGGTAATTAATGAAAAATTTAAGGATGATGCAATGAAGAAGCAACAGGAAACAATGAAGCTTTATACTAAGTCTGGAGCTAACCCTATGTCTGGATGTCTTCCAGCATTCTTGCAAATGCCAATATTTTTTGCTCTTTTTGTTTTTTTTCCTGCCGCATTTAGTTTGAGACAAAAAAGTTTTTTATGGGCAGATGATTTATCTTCTTATGATTCAATTCTTGATTTAGGATTTTATATACCTCTATATGGAGATCATATAAGTCTTTTTCCAATTTTAGCATCAATATCGATCTTTTTCTATACTAAGATGACTACTGGTCAACAGATGATGCCTGCTTCTCAAACTGGTGGAGTTAATATGAAAGTGATAATGTATTTAATGCCATTAATGATGTTATTCTTCTTTAATAATTATGCTAGTGGATTAAGTTTATATTATTTCATTTCAAATCTTCTAACCATCATACTAATGTTAATTATTAAAAATTTTATTATTGATGATAATAAGATATTGTCACAAATTGAGGAAAATAAAAAGAAGCCTGTTAAAGTGGGTGGTTTCAGAGCTAGACTTCAAAAAGCTCTAGAAGAGGCAGAAAAACAAAAGAAAAGTAGAGGTAAGTAATCCCATGAAAAAAAATAAAGTTGTTGTTGCCTTATCTGGAGGTGTTGACTCTAGTGTAGCTGCCTATTTGCTAAAAGAACAAGGCTATGAATTAATTGGTCTATTTATGAAAAATTGGCATGATGAAAATGTAACAATTTCAGATGAATGTCCATGGCTAGAAGATAGTAATGATGCAATGTTAGTTGCAGAAAAACTTAAAATTCCTTTTCAAACTGTCGACTTAAGTAAAGAATACAAAGAAAAAATAATTGATTATATGTTTGATGAGTATTCAAAAGGAAACACTCCTAACCCTGATATTTTATGTAATAGGGAAATAAAATTTGATGTATTCATGGACATTGCACTTTCTTTGGGGGCTGATTATGTAGCAACAGGACATTACAGTAACATTAAAACAAATAATACAGATGTTAACAACATTAAACACGAATTACACTCTGGACTTGATGAAACAAAAGACCAATCTTATTTTTTATGTCAATTAAACCAAAAACATTTAAACAAGATAATATTTCCAATAGGTAACTTAAAAAAGACTGAAGTTAGAGAAATTGCAAAAATAAATAATCTAGTTACAGCTGATAAAAAAGATTCACAAGGACTTTGTTTTGTTGGAAAAGTTAGCCTCCCAGATTTTCTTCAACAAAAATTAAAGAAAAAAACAGGAAATGTAATAGAAATATCTTCCAAGTCTAAATTGTATACTAACGATATTAATTTGTTAGATGATCATGAAAGAATTCTTAGCCTATCAAAACAAATTAATTATTCAAATTTAGATGGTAACATTATTGGAGAACATGAAGGTGCCCATTATTTTACCATCGGTCAGAGAAAAGGTTTAGCAATTGGTGGATATAATCAGCCTCTCTTTATAATAGGTACAAACACTTCGACTAATGAAATATTTGTTGGTGAGGGTAAGAACCATCCTGGACTATTAAAAAAGGCTTTAAAGGTAAAGTTCTCAGAAATTAACTGGGTTAATGACCGTTTTAACTATCTCAATTCAAAGAACTTACAACTCAAGGCAAAAATTAGATATAGACAAAAGCTTCAAAAAATATCTATTCATAAATATCTAGATTTTTTATATGTTGAATTTGAAGAATATCAATCAGCTATATCTCCTGGTCAATTCGTTGCTATATATGATAATACACAATTAATTGCCTCAGGTGTAATTTGTTAAAATTCATAATTGTTTTTTTTTGAAAAAAACATGCACTATTGCATACAATAACCAAAAAAATATTTTAAATTTGCACGCTTAAATAGTGATTTTAAAAATTATTGTATGCCAACAATATCGCAATTAGTAAGAAAAGGAAGGACATCTTCAACCAAGAAGAGTAAGTCTGTAGCCCTCAATAAATCTCCTCAAAAAAGAGGTGTTTGTACAAGGGTTTATACAACTACTCCAAAGAAGCCAAATTCTGCGATGAGAAAAGTTGCAAGAGTAAGACTTACTAATGGTAAAGAAGTGAATGCATATATTCCTGGAGAGGGACATAACCTTCAAGAACACTCTATTGTTCTTGTTCGTGGAGGTAAAGTTAAGGATTGTCCAGGTGTTAGGTACCATATTGTTAGAGGAGCGCTTGATACAGCAGGTGTAGAAGGGAGACTTCAAAGAAGGTCCAAATATGGAGGAAAAAAACCAAAAAAATAATCCCTAAATGAGAAAGAAACAATCTAAAAAAAGAGCTCTAATACCTGATCCTAGATTTAATGATCAGCTAGTAACTAGATTTGTTAATAATCTTATGCTACAAGGTAAAAAGTCAACTGCTTATAAGGTCTTTTATGATGCTATTGACATAGTTGAAAGTAAAAAAGGTGAAGAAGACAAGGAATCACTTGAACTATGGAAAGATGCTCTTTCAAATGTTATGCCTCATGTTGAGGTTAGAAGTAGAAGAGTAGGAGGTGCAACTTTTCAAATTCCCCAACCTATAAGACCAGATAGAAAAATTTCAACAGCTATGAAATGGTTAATAACTGCTTCAAGAAAAAGAAATGAAAAATCAATGGCTTCTAAGCTTGCTCAAGAGATTTTAGCTGCTGCTAAGGAAGAGGGAGCTGCTGTAAAGAAAAGAGTTGATACTCACAAAATGGCTGAAGCTAATAAAGCCTTTTCACATTTTAGATTTTAATATTAAAGTATGTCAAGAGATTTAAAATTTACAAGAAATATTGGTATAGCTGCTCACATTGACGCTGGTAAAACTACTACTACAGAAAGAGTTTTATTTTACACTGGTGTTAGTCATAAGATTGGTGAAGTTCATGATGGCGCTGCAACTATGGATTGGATGGAGCAAGAGCAAGAAAGAGGAATTACTATTACATCTGCAGCAACAACTTGTAATTGGAATTTTCCAACTGAGCAAGGAGAAGTAATTGATGAAACAAAATCCTATCACTTTAATATAATCGATACACCTGGTCACGTAGATTTTACTGTTGAAGTAAATAGATCCTTAAGAGTTCTTGATGGTCTTGTATTTTTATTTTCTGCAGTTGATGGAGTTGAACCTCAGTCTGAAACTAACTGGAGGCTTGCCGATAACTATAAAGTTCCAAGAATTGGTTTTGTAAATAAAATGGATAGACAGGGCTCTGATTTCCTTGGGGTATGTAAACAAGTTATTGAAAAACTAGGATCTAAGGCAGTACCAATTGTATTGAATATTGGAGACGAAGAAGACTTTAAAGGTATTGTAGATCTTGTAAAAAATCAAGCTATCATTTGGCATGAAGATAATTTTGGTTCAACATTTGATGTTGTTGATATCCCAGATGATTTAAAGGACGAGTCTCAAAGATTAAGAGGAGAATTAATTGAAGCTGTTGCTGAATATGATGAAAATTTGCTAGAAAAGTACTTTGAAGATCCTGATTCTATTACTGAGGACGAAGTTCATAATGCACTTAGGGCTGCTACACAGGAAATTAGTATTATTCCTATGGTTTGTGGTTCTGCTTTTAAAAATAAAGGTGTTCAATTTTTACTAGATGCTGTTTGTAGATATTTGCCTTCGCCTGTAGATAAAGATGCTATAATAGGAACAAACCCTGATTCTGAAGAAGAAATTTCCAGGCTTCCTAAGGTTTCAGAGCCTTTTTCTGCTTTAGCATTTAAAATTGCTACTGACCCTTATGTCGGAAGATTAGCATTCTTTAGAGTTTATTCAGGTAGACTTGATGCTGGTTCATATATTTTAAATAATAGATCAGAAAATAAAGAAAGAATTTCTAGAATTTATCAAATGCATTCAAACAAACAAAATGCTATTGATTATATAGAAGCTGGAGATATTGGAGCTGCTGTTGGTTTTAAAGATATTAAAACAGGTGATACCTTATCAGCAGAAAAACATCCTATAGTTCTAGAAAGCATGAACTTTCCTGATCCAGTTATTGGTGTAGCAGTTGAACCAAAAACTAAAGCTGATGTTGATAAGCTAGGAATGGCTCTTGGAAAATTAGCTGAGGAAGATCCAACTTTCCAAGTCAAAACTGATGAGGCATCTGGTCAAACTATTATTTCTGGTATGGGTGAACTTCATCTAGATATTCTAGTTGATAGACTTAGAAGAGAATTTAAAGTAGAAGTTAACCAAGGTCAACCTCAGGTTGAATACAAAGAATCTTTAACTCAGTCTGCAGATCACAGGGAGACATATAAGAAACAAACTGGTGGTCGAGGTAAGTTTGCAGATATTGTTTTTACTATTGAGCCTGGAGAAAAAGGAAAACCTGGTCTTGAATTTATTAATAAAATTAAAGGGGGTAATATTCCTAGAGAATTTATTCCTTCTGTTGAAAAAGGTTTTAAAGATTCTATGAAGAATGGACCACTTGCTGGTTTCGAAGTAGATTCAATGAAAGTTACACTTAAGGATGGTTCATTCCACCCAGTTGATTCCGATTCTTTATCTTTTGAGCTAGCTGCAAAACTTGCTTTTAAAACTTCTGCAAAGGCTGCAAAAGCAGTTATTATGGAACCTATAATGAAGCTTGAAGTTATCACTCCTGAAGAAAATATGGGTGATATAGTTGGAGATTTAAATAGAAGAAGAGGTCAAGTAAGTGCAATGGATGATAGAGCTGGTGCTAAAGTTGTAAAAGGTGAAGTTCCACTATCTGAAATGTTTGGATATGTTACATCACTAAGAACTTTATCGTCTGGAAGAGCAACATCAACGATGGAATTTTCTCATTATGATCAAACTCCATCAAATATCTCAGAAACTGTTATTTCTGAAGTAAGAGGAAATACAACAGATTAAACGTATAGATATGAGTCAAAAAATTAGAATAAAATTAAAATCTTATGATTACAATCTGGTTGACAAGTCAGCTGATAAGATTGTTAAAACTGTAAAGAATACAGGAGCTATAGTTACTGGTCCTATACCTTTACCTACTCATAAAAAGATTTTTACTGTTCTGAGATCTCCTCATGTAAATAAAAAATCAAGAGAACAATTTAAGTTATGTTCTTACAAAAGACTGTTGGATATTTATAGTTCATCTTCTAAAACTGTGGATGCACTTATGAAGTTAGAATTACCTAGTGGAGTTGAAGTAGAAATTAAAGTATAATAATTATGTCTGGTATTATTGGAAAAAAAATTGGGATGACAAGTATATACGATGAGAATGGTAAAAACATTCCTTGTACAATACTTCAAGCAGGTCCTTGCACTATTATTCAGGTTAAAACTGAAGATAAAGATGGTTATTCTTCTTTTCAATTAGGTTTTGATGAGAAAATAAAGAACACCACAAAAGCATATGAAGGTCAATTCAAGAAAAGCAAGTCAAACCCAATGAGTAAATTGGTTGAGTTCAAAGGATTTGAAGGTGATCTTAAATTAGGAGATAAAATAACTGTAGATCACTTTATGGAAGGTGAGTTTGTTGATATTTCAGGTATATCAAAAGGAAAGGGTTTTCAGGGAGTAGTAAAAAGACATGGGTTTAGAGGAGTTGGTGATAGTACACATGGTCAACATAATAGATTAAGAGCTCCAGGTTCTATAGGTGCTGGTTCTTCTCCTTCAAGAGTATTCAAAGGTATGAGAATGGCTGGTCAAACTGGTAATTCAAAAGTATCTGTACTTAATTTAAAGGTCGTCAAGGTGATGTCAGAAGATAATATTTTAATTGTAAAGGGAAGTGTTCCTGGTCACATCAACTCATATATAATTGTTCGAAAGTAATGGAACTTATAGTACATAACATAAAAGGTAAAGAGACTGATAAAAAAGTCAAGTTAGACAAATCTGTATTTGGTATTGAACCAAATGACCATGCTATTTATCTTGATGTTAAGCAATATCTTGCTAATAATAGAAAAGGTCTTCACAAAGCTAAAGAAAGAGCTGAAATCGCTGGTAGTACAAGGAAGATTAAAAAACAAAAAGGAACAGGTACTGCTAGAGCTGGAAGTATTAAAAATCCATTATTTAGAGGTGGTGGTAGAGTTTTTGGTCCTAGACCTAGGTCTTATGATCAAAAAATTAACAAGAAGGTGAAAGTGTTAGCTAGAAAATCTGCACTTGCCTACAAGGTTAAAAATAAAGAAATATTAATATTAGAGGACTTTAATCTATCAAATCCAAATACATCTGATTATTTAAATATTATCAAATCTTTTGGACTAGAGGCAAAGAAGACTTTAGTAGTTACAAGTGAAATAAATAACAATATTTATTTATCTTCACGAAATTTAAAAAATTCTAAAGTTGTAATTAACTCAGAATTAAACACTTATGAAATTACAGATGCAAATAAAATATTAATTTTAGAAAGTGCGGTTGAAGGAATTGAATCAACCTTGAAATAAATTTATTATGGACATACTTATAAAACCAATATTAACTGAAAAAGCAACTAATGAAAGTGAATTAAGAAATTCATACACGTTCATAGTTTCTAAAACTGCAAACAAGGTTGAGATAAAAAAGGCAGTTGAATCTTCTTACGGAGTTTCAGTTGTTAAAGTAAGAACCATGATTTATGGAGCAGAATCAAGAACAAGATTTACAAAAAAAGGAGTTCAGGCTAGTAAAAAAGGTTCTTATAAAAAAGCAATCGTTAAAATTTCAGAAGGAGACAGAATTGACTTCTTTGCAAATCTATAATTATGCCAGTAAGAAAACTTAAACCGGTTACACCATCACAGAGACACAGAGTTGTTAATGGTTTTGACGCTATCACAACTGATAAGCCTGAAAAATCATTGCTTACAACTAAGAAAAGTACTGGTGGTAGAAACAACCATGGTAAAATGACTAGTAAGTATAGAGGTGGTGGTCACAAGAAAAGATATAGAATAATTGATTTCAAAAGAGATAAGTTTGATGTTAGCGGTGAAGTAAAATCAGTAGAGTATGATCCTAATAGATCTGCATTCATATCTCTTATTGAGTATAAAGATGGTGAAAAGAGATACATGGTTGCTCTAAGTGGTTTAAAAGTAGGACAAAGTGTTATATCAGGTGATTCTGCAGCACCAGAAATTGGAAACGCCATGCCTATTGATAAAATTCCCTTAGGAACTATTATTTCATGTATAGAGTTAAACCCAGGAAAAGGTGCTAGTATCTCGAGAAGTGCTGGTTCTTTTGCTCAGCTAATGGCTAAAGATGGTAAATACTGTACAGTAAAACTTCCTTCAGGTGAAACGAGAATGATACTTAACACTTGTTATGCTACTATAGGTGCAGTATCTAATTCAGATAATCAACTTATCTCATCAGGTAAGGCTGGAAGAAAAAGATGGTTAGGAAGAAGACCTAGAACTAGACCAGTAGCAATGAACCCTGTTGATCATCCTATGGGAGGTGGTGAAGGTAAAGCTTCAGGTGGTCATCCTAGATCAAAAAAAGGTATACCTGCTAAAGGTTTTAGAACAAGATCAAAAAAGAAGTCTTCTTCTAAATTTATAATTGAAAGAAGAAATAAATAATATAGTATGTCAAGATCATTAAAAAAAGGACCATTTGTTCACTTAAGCCTTCTAAAAAAGGTTAATAAAAATATTGAAGACAAGAAGAAAGCCGTTATTAAAACATGGTCTAGATCTTCAATGATTATTCCTGATTTTGTTGGTCAAACAATTGCTGTACATAATGGAAAACAATTTATTCCAGTTTACATAACTGAAAATATGGTCGGTCATAAGCTTGGAGAGTTTTCTCCAACAAGATCATTTAGAGGTCATACAGGAAACAAAAGATAAATAATATTGATTAATTAAATGGGATTAAGAAAAAGAAATAGCGCTGATAAAATTAAAGAAGCAAAGAAAGATTTAGCTTTTGCTAAGCTTAATAATTGTCCAACTTCACCAAGAAAAATGCGTCTAGTTGCTGATCAAATTAGAGGTGTAGATATATCTAATGCATTATCTATACTTAAGTTTAGTCCAAAAGAGGCTTCAAAAAGATTAGAAACACTTCTAATTTCAGCTATAGCTAACTGGCAGTCTAAGAATGAAAATTCTAATGTTGATTCAGCTCAGCTTTTTGTTAAGGAAATAACAGTTGACGGTGGGAGTATGTTAAAGAGAATAAGACCAGCTCCTCAAGGTAGGGCTCACAGAATTAGAAAGAGATCTAATCATGTAACATTAGTGCTTTCTTCAAAAACAATTAATTAAATGGGACAAAAGACAAATCCAATAGGAAATAGATTAGGAATTATTAGAGGCTGGGACTCTAACTGGTGGGGTGGTAGAGACTATGGTGATAAAATCGCAGAGGATGATAAGATCAGAAAATATATTATGGCTAGACTTTCTCGTGCTAGTGTTTCTAATGTTATAATTGAAAGAACCCTTAAACTAATTGTTATAACTATAACAACTGCAAGACCAGGAATTATAATTGGTAAGGCTGGTTCAGAAGTAGATAAATTAAAAGAAGAACTAAAGAAGATAACAGCTAAAGATATTCAGCTTAACATTTTTGAAATTAAACGTCCTGAATTAGATGCATTTCTTGTTGGAAGCAGTATTGCAAGACAAATTGAGAATAGAATTTCTTTTAGAAGAGCAATAAAAATGTCAATTGCTGCTGCAATGAGAATGAATGCTGAGGGGATTAAAATTCAAATATCTGGAAGATTAAATGGTGCTGAAATGGCTAGGTCTGAATCTTACAAAGAAGGTAGAATTCCCTTATCAACATTTAGAGCTGATATTGATTATGCTCTTGTCGAGGCACATACCACTTATGGAAGACTCGGAATAAAAGTTTGGATCATGAAAGGTGAGGTATATGGTAAAAGAGAATTATCTCCTTTGACTGGAATGAAAAAATCTTCTAATAATTCAAAAAAGAATAATAGACCAAGAGATAGAAAAAATTAATTAGATATGTTACAGCCTAAAAGGACAAAATATAGAAAAGCACAAAAGGGTAAAATGAAGGGTTTATCTCAAAGAGGTCATAGACTATCTAATGGTATGTTTGGAATTAAATCTTTAGAATCTAAATTTCTTACATCAAGACAAATTGAAGCTGCAAGGATAGCAGCTACTAGATATATGAAGAGAGAAGGCCAGCTTTGGATAAAAATATTTCCGGACAAACCTATTACTAAAAAACCACTAGAAGTAAGAATGGGTAAAGGTAAGGGTGCCCCTGAGTATTTTGTTGCAGTTGTTAAACCAGGTAGGGTTCTTTTTGAAGTATCAGGAGTGCCACTAGCAGTTGCAAAAGAAGCACTTAGATTAGCTGCTCAGAAATTACCAGTAACAACTAAGTTTATTATTGCAAGAGATTTTAAAGGATATTATGAAAATTAGCGAAATAAGAAATATGTCAACGGATGAGTTAAATGAAAAATTAACCGATACTTCTAAGAAGCTATCTCAGTTAAGGTTTAATAACTCTGTTCAAACAATTGAAAACCCTCTTGAAATTAAAATTTTAAGAAGACAGCTAGCTAAGCTAAAAACAGTTTTAAACCAAAAAAAACAAGATTAAATGACAACTAGAAGTCTAAGAAAAGAGAGAATAGGAATAGTATCTTCTGACAAAATGGAAAAATCTGTTGTGGTTTCAGAGGTTAAAAAGGTAAAACACCCTGTTTATGGAAAATTTGTTTTAAAGACAAAAAAATATGTTGCTCATGATGAAAAGAATGATTGTAATGAGGGGGATACTGTAAGAATTATGGAGACAAGACCTATGAGTAAAACAAAAAAGTGGAGAATTATAGAAATAATAGAAAGAGCAAAATAAAATGGTACAACAAGAATCAAGACTTAAGGTAGCAGATAATACTGGAGCAAAAGAAGTTCTCACAATACGTGTGTTGGGTGGAACTAAAAGAAGATATGCAAGAATTGGTGATAAGATTGTTGTTACAGTTAAAGATGCAACACCTAACGGAACAGTTAAGAAAGGTCAAGTTTCAATCGCTGTTGTAGTAAGGACAAAAAAAGAAGTTAGAAGAAATGATGGATCATACATTAGATTTGATGAGAATGCTTGTGTACTTCTTGCTCAAACTGGTGAAATGAGAGGTACCAGAGTTTTTGGTCCAGTAGCAAGAGAATTAAGGGATAAACAATTTATGAAAATAGTTTCTCTCGCACCTGAAGTTTTATAATAGATATATGAATAAGATAAAAATTAAAAAAGGAGATCAAGTAATAGTTATAGCTGGAGCATATAAAGGAACTAAGGGTTCTGTTTTGAAAGTATTATATACTAAAAATAAAGCTCTAGTTGAAGGTGTAAACACTGTAAAAAGACATACGAAACCTAATTCTGAGAATCCTAAGGGTGGTATCATCGAGAAACTGCTACCTATCAATATTTCTAATATATCATTAATGACAAAAGATGGTGAGAAAACTAGAGTTGGTTATAAAAATGAGGATGGAAAAAAAGTACGTATATCTACTAAATCTAAAGAAACTATTTAATTATGTCTAATACACCAAGACTTAAAGAAGAATATTCGAACAAGATTGTTAAGCAGCTTAAAGATAAGCTGGATTTAACAAATATAATGCAGGTACCTTCATTGGAAAAAATTATTATTTCAAGAGGTGTTGGAGCTGCTGTAAGTGATAAAAAACTAATTGATCATGCTGTTGAAGAACTAACTCTAATTTCTGGTCAAAAAGCGATTGCTACATTATCTAAAAAGGATGTTGCATCATTCAAACTTCGAAAAGGCACACCTATTGGAGCTAAAGTTACTTTGAGAGGAGATAGAATGTACGAGTTTCTTGATAGACTTATAACAATAGCATTACCAAGAGTTAGAGACTTCCAGGGTATTAAAGCCGATGGTTTTGATGGTAGAGGAAATTATAACCTCGGAATTAAGGAACAAATTATCTTTCCTGAGATTAACATAGATAAGGTAAATAAAATTTCTGGTATGGATATAACATTCGTAACTAATACAAATTCTAATAAAGAGGCAAAAGCATTATTAACAGACTTAGGATTACCTTTTAAAAAATAATATTATGGCAAAAGAATCAATGAAAGCTAGGGAAAGAAAAAGAGAAAGAATAGTTGCAAAATATGCAGCTAAAAGAAAGTCTTTGAAAGAAGCTAATGATTATGTAGGTCTTCAGAAACTTCCTAAAAATGCATCACCTGTTAGGCTTCATAACAGATGTAAGTTAACAGGAAGACCTAAGGGTTATATAAGACAATTTGGACTTTCTAGGGTAATGTTTAGAGAAATGGCTAATAAAGGTTTAATCCCAGGTGTAACAAAAGCGAGTTGGTAAATTAAAGATTATGTATACAGATACTATTGCAGATTATTTAACTAGAGTGAGAAATGCTAGCATGGCTGGTCATAAAGTTGTTGATATACCCTCTTCTAACATAAAGAAGGATATAACAAAAATTCTTTTTGATCAAGGCTATATTTTAAGCTATAAATTTGAAGATACAGATAACAATCAAGGTAATATTAAAATTGCTTTGAAATATGAATCAGTATCTAAACAACCTGTTATAAAGGAGATTCAAAGGATAAGCAAACCTGGTCTTAGAAAATATTCTAATTCTACAGAATTTCCTAGAATTTTAAATGGCTTAGGTATTTCAATAATATCTACTTCAAAAGGTGTAATGACAGGTAAGCAAGCAGCAAGCCAGAATATTGGTGGTGAATTAATTTGTTATGTTTTTTAAAAAAATATTATGTCAAGAATAGGTAATAATCCGATAAGTATCCCAGAAGGCGTTTCAGTTAATGTTAACACTGGCGTAATTACCGTTAAAGGTAAGAATGGTGAAATGAATCAAAGTTTTAATGGTGTAAGTTTTGATATATCTGAAGACACAATTATAGTAAAAAGAAATTCCGAATCTAAAGATCACAAATCTAAACATGGATTATACAGAGCACTAGTTTCTAATATGATTACAGGTGTTACAAATGGATTTACATTAGAACTAGAATTAGTTGGAGTTGGTTACAGAGCCAATGCTTCTGGTCAAAAACTAGATTTATCTCTAGGTTTCTCCCATACTATTGTTTTAAACATTGCTCCTGAAGTTAAAGTTGAAACTATTAATGAAAAGGGTAAGAATCCAATTATTAAATTATCATCATCAGACAAGCAACTAGTTGGTCATGTTGCAGCTAAAATAAGATCATTTAGAAAACCTGAGCCATATAAAGGAAAAGGAATAAAATTTGTAGGTGAACAGATAAGAAGAAAAGCAGGTAAATCAGCATAATATGACAAATACTAAAACATATAGAAGAACTAGAATTAGAAAAAGAATTAAGAAGGTAATTTCTGGTACACCAGATTATCCTAGGCTTTCAGTTTTTAGAAGTAACAAGGAGATATATTGTCAAGTAATTGATGATGTCAATGGAAAAACACTTCTTCAAACCTCTTCAAGAGATAAGGCAATTAAAGACCTTAAACTAAAGAGTAATATTGAAGTTTCTTTTAATGTTGGTAAGTCAGTTGCTGAACATGCTCTAAAAAAAGGTATTGAAAAAATAAAATTTGATAGAGGTGGATATCTTTATCATGGAAGAGTTAAATCTCTAGCTGAAGGCGCAAGAGAAGGTGGACTTAAATTTTAAATATGTATAAAAATTATAAAAATATTGAACTTGTTAAACCAGTTGGTTTAGATCTTAAAGATAAACTAGTTGGTATTCAAAGAGTAACTAAAGTAACTAAGGGTGGTAGAGCATTTGGGTTTTCTGCTATAGTTATAGTTGGAGATGAGAATGGTGTTGTTGGTCATGGTTTAGGAAAAGCTAAAGAAGTTACAACTGCAATTCAAAAAGCTGTTGAAGATGCAAAGAAAAACTTAGTTAGAATACCTATTGAAAATGGTACTGTTCCTCATGAACAAAAAGGAAAATTTGGTGGATCAAGAGTTTTTATGAAACCTGCTACTCCTGGTACTGGAGTTATTGCAGGAGGTGCAGTTAGAACAGTTTTAGAAGCTGTTGGTATTCAAAATGTACTTTCAAAATCTCAAGGATCATCAAACCCTCACAATGTGGTTAAAGCTACATTTGATGCATTATTAAACTTAAGAAGTCCTTTAACGATCTCAAGACAAAGAGGGATTTCTTTAGATAAAGTTTTTAAAGGATGAGCAAAAAAATAAGAATAAAACAGGTAAGAAGTACAATTAAAAGGCTAGAGTCTCAAAAGAGAACACTAATAGCTCTAGGTTTAAGAAAAATTGGAATGGAAGTTGAACATGAACTTACTTCGTCAATTAAAGGTATGGTTGATAAAGTAAGCCACCTAGTTGAAGTAAATTCTGTAAAATAATAGAATTATGAGTTTAAACAATTTAAAACCAGCAAAAGGATCAAATAAAACTAGTGGTAAAAGACTTGGAAGAGGTCAAGGCTCTGGAAAGGGTGGTACATCTGCTAGAGGTCATAATGGAGCACAGTCAAGATCTGGTTATTCAAGGAAAATTGGTTTTGAAGGTGGTCAAATGCCACTTCAAAGAAGAATTCCAAAATTTGGTTTTAAAAACATTAATAGGATTGAGTATAACACTATTAACATAGATGATATTCAAACTCTAATTGATGATAAAAAGATAAAGAAAGAATTAACCATCGATAAAATGATAGAGTTAAGGCTTATAAAAAAAGGAGATCTTGTAAAAATATTAGGAAGAGGGAAAATTGATGCTCCAATTATTATAACAGCTCATAAGTTTTCTGCTTCTGCTGAAAAACTTATAGAAAAAGCTGGAGGTAAGATTACTAAGATATAACAATGAATAAGTTAGTAGAAATAATAAAAAGTATATACAATATCAAAGAGTTGAGGGATAGAATCCTTTTTACTCTTGGTCTTTTATTAGTCTACAGACTTGGTGCCCAAGTAGTTCTTCCTGGTGTTGATTCACTTGCACTTTCTGATCTTTCTTCTAGATCTGAAGGAGGTGGGCTATTAGGAATTCTTAATGCTTTTACTGGTGGGGCATTTGCTAATGCTTCAATTTTTGCATTAGGAATTATGCCATACATATCTGCATCAATTGTTGTTCAGCTTATGGGAGTAGCTCTTCCGTATCTTCAAAAACTTCAAAAAGAAGGTGAAAGTGGTAGAAAAAAAATTACTCAAATTACTAGATGGCTAACGATTTTTATTTGTACGGTTCAAGCTCCTGCATATCTCTATGGTTTAAGTGCTTTGGGTGTTCCTGATACTGCTTTTATATTTGGAAGAACTCCAATGTTCATCTTTACATCAATTATAATTCTTGTAACAGGCTGTATTTTTGCAATGTGGTTAGGAGAAAAAATTACAGATAGAGGAATAGGTAATGGTATTTCCCTCCTTATTACTGTGGGAATAGTAGCAACCTTACCTCTCTCATTTACTCAAAACTTGATATCTAGAATATCTGAAAGTAATGGAGGTTTAATAATGGTAGTTATTGAACTAGCAGTATGGCTCGTTATAATTTTATTGAGCATACTCTTAGTTATGGCAGTAAGACAGATTCCAGTTCAGTATGCAAGAAGAAATTCTGTTCCTGGAACTGAATCATCTGGAATGGCTAAAAGACAATATATTCCTCTAAAGCTTAACGCGTCAGGAGTTATGCCAATTATTTTTGCTCAAGCATTAATGTTTGCACCTGCAACTATTGGAAGTGTTTTTGGAACTTCTGCCATAGGTCAATGGCTTCAAACAAGTTTCTCTGATATTTTCGGATTATGGTATAATATTTTATTTGGGTTACTTGTAGTTATTTTTACGTTTTTTTATACGGCAATTACAGTACCTACTAATAAAATGTCAGATGATTTAAAAAGAAGTGGTGGATTTGTTCCAGGAATCAGACCTGGTAATGAAACATCAGAATTCCTTGATTCAGTTATGTCTCTAATAACTTTTCCAGGATCTCTATACCTAGCAGTAATTGCGGTTTTTCCAGCTATAGTAGTCCAATTAATTGGCATGCAACAGGGTTGGGCTCTTTTCTTCGGAGGAACATCTCTCTTAATCATGGTAGGAGTAGCAATAGATACAATACAACAAGTAAATGCATATTTACTTAATAATCATTATGATGGTTTAATGAAATCGGGTTCAATGAGAAGTAAACCAACAATATAGATGGCAAAGCAGAAATCAATAGAGCAAGAAGGTAAGATAATGGAGGCACTCTCGAATGCTACGTTTAGGGTTGAGCTAGAAAATGGACATGTCGTCACTGCTCATATATCAGGTAAAATGAGATTGCATTATATAAAACTATTGCCAGGCGATAAGGTTAAGCTTGAAATGAGTCCCTATGATTTATCAAAAGCAAGAATAACATTTAGACTGTAAATTATATTAAAATGAAAGTAAAAGCATCAATAAAAAAAAGAAGTAGTGAATGTAAAATCGTTAGACGTAAAGGACGGTTATATGTCATTAACAAAAAGAATCCAAGATTTAAACAAAGACAAGGTTAATTATGGCAAGAATTTCAGGAATTGATATACCAAAAGATAAAAGAGGAGCAATTTCTCTAACATATATTTATGGTATTGGTAGAAGCTTAGCAATTTCAATATTAGATAATGCAAAAGTAGATTCTAATAAAAAAGTTTCAGATTGGGATGATAAAGATATTGCTAGTATTAGAGAAGTGGTTGGTAGTCTTACAATTGAAGGTGAGCTTAGATCAGAAACACAATTGAACATTAAAAGGTTAATGGACATTGGAAGTTATAGAGGTATAAGACATAGAACAGGACTTCCTTTAAGAGGTCAAAGAACAAAAAATAATTCTAGGACTAGAAAAGGTAAAAGAAAAACTGTAGCTAACAAGAAAAAAGCGACTAAGTAATTATGGCAAAATCAACTAACAAAAAAAGAAAGGTAATTGTAGATTCAACAGGTGAAGCGCATATCAATGCTTCATTTAACAATATAATCATTTCAATTACAAATTTAAAGGGTGAAGTCATTTCATGGTCTTCTGCCGGAAAAATGGGCTTTAGGGGATCTAAAAAGAATACTCCTTACGCTGCTCAAACCGCTGCTGAGGATTGTGCAAAGCCTGCTTTTGATGCTGGATTAAGAAGAATCAAAGTTCTTGTAAAAGGTCCAGGTAATGGTAGAGAATCAGCAATCAGAACACTTCACAATAACGGTCTTGAAGTTTCAGAGATTATTGATGTTACCCCAGTTCCTCATAATGGATGTAGACCACCTAAAAGAAGAAGAGTTTAATTAATTATAATATAAATGGCAAGATATACAGGACCCAAAACAAAAATCTCAAGAAAATTCGGTGAACCCCTTTTTGGTGAAGATCGTACTCTAGAGAAAAAAAATTATCCTCCTGGTCAACATGGGAATAGTAAAAGAAGATCTAAAAAGTCTGAATATGCTATTCAATTAATGGAGAAACAGAAAGCTAAGTATACATATGGTATTCTTGAAAAACAGTTTAAAAATATATACGATAAAGCTAATAAAGGTAAAGGTATCACAGGTGAATTATTACTTCAGCTTTGTGAATCTAGACTAGATAATGTTGTCTTTAGAATGGGTATTTCAAAAACAAGAGATGGAGCTAGGCAACTAGTTTCTCACAAACATATAACAGTTAATGGATCTATTGTAAATATTCCATCTTATACACTTAGACAGGGTGATAAAGTTTCAATCAGAGAAAAATCAAAATCATTAAAGGCTATTGAGAGTTCTCTCTTGGAAAATAGCTCTGAATATGATTGGATCAAGTTTAATAGAGAAAGACTTGAAGGAGAGTTTGTTGCTATTCCAGAAAGAGAGCAGATTCCAGAAAATATTAAAGAACAATTAATAGTTGAACTATACTCAAAATAAAAAATATGGCAATTTTAAACTTTCAAAAACCAGATAAAGTAATCATGATAGATTCTTCGGAATCTCATGGAAAATTCGAATTTAGACCACTAGAACCAGGATATGGTTTAACTATAGGTAATGCTCTTCGTAGAGTTCTTTTATCATCTCTAGAAGGTTATGCATTTACTTCTGTTAAAATTGACGGAGTAGATCATGAATTCTCTACAATAAAAGGTGTAGTAGAAGATATGACTGAAATTATTCTAAATCTTAAGCAAATCAGATTGAAAAGACAAATTGATGATGTTGAAAATGAAAAAATAAATGTTATAGTTGGTAATCAAAAAGTTTTAAAAGCTTCAGACCTTCAAAAGTTTATTTCTGGTTTTCAAATTTTAAATCCAGACTTGGTTATATGTAGCCTTGAAAAAGATGTCAAGCTTTCTATTGAACTAAGTATCGAAAAAGGAAGAGGATATGTCCCCGCGGAAGAAAATAAAAAGCAAAGTGAATCTATTGGCGTAATTGCAATTGATTCTATTTATACTCCAATTAAGAATGTTAAGTATGATATAGAGAATTTTAGAGTTGAACAAAAAACTGACTTCGAAAAATTAGTTTTTGAGATTGAAACTGACGGTTCAATTCATCCAAAAGATGCTCTTACCGAAGCAGCTAAAATTTTAATTCATCATTTTATGTTATTTTCAGATGAATTAATCACTTTAGAGGCTGATGAAATTGCTCAATCTGAGACTTATGATGAAGAATCTCTTCATATGAGACAGCTTCTGAAAACTAAACTTATTGATATGGACTTATCAGTTAGAGCATTAAATTGTCTTAAAGCAGCTGAGGTTGACACTTTAGGAGATTTAGTTTCATTTAATAAAAATGATTTAATGAAGTTTAGAAACTTTGGTAGAAAATCTTTAACAGAGTTAGAAGAGTTAGTTATCCTCAAGGGGCTTTCTTTTGGAATGGATCTTTCAAAATATAAATTAGATAAAGATTAAATCTTAAAATATGAGACACGGTAAGAAAAATATTAAACTCGGTAGAAAAACTGCTCATAGAAAAGCTATGCTAGCGAATATGGCTATTTCTTTGTTTCAGCATAAAAGGATTACAACTAGTTCTACAAAAGCAAAGGCTTTAAAAATATTTGTTGAACCACTTATTACTAAGTCCAAGAATGATAGTGTTCATAACAGAAGACTGTGTTTTAGTAAACTAAGAGATAAAGTAGGAGTTCAGCTTTTATTTGATGAGATATCAAAAAAGATTGCAGATAGACCAGGAGGTTATACTAGAATTATCAAAGTAGGCAATAGAATGGGAGATAATGCATCCATGGCAATGATTGAATTAGTTGACTTTAATATTATATATAACAATACTTCTTCATCAGATACTATTGAAGAAGCTGTTGTTGAATCAACCTCTGAATAGTTCCTATTAAAAAGTAATTAACAAAAGGATATATGTTTTTCATATATCCTTTTTTTGTTTAATTTTACTTTTCGAAATGTCCAACGAAAAAAGAAAAAAAGGTCTCGTACTATTAGCTGATGGTACTATCTTTTATGGTCGCTCTGCTGGAATTGAAGGTACTTCGTTTGGTGAAATTTGTTTTAATACTGGAGTTACAGGCTATCAAGAAATCTTCACTGACCCTTCTTACTTTGGGCAAATCATGGTTACCACTACATCACACATAGGTAATTATGGCATTAAGATCTCAGAATCTCAATCTCAAAAAATTTTTATAAGTGGATTAATATGTAAAACTTTTAGTTCAGTTAACTCTAGATCTAATTCTGAATCCTTAAAAAAATGGTTTCAATCTAATAATCTTGTTACTCTATGTGATATAGATACTAGAGCATTAGTAAGATATATTAGAGATAATGGAGCTATGAACGCTGCAATAACAACTGAGGTAGATAAGATTGATGATTTACAAAAGAAATTAAAAGATTTTCCAAGTATGGATGGTCTTGAACTTGCTTCAAAAGTGTCAACTAAAACACCTTATGAATATGGAAATAATAAGTCAAAGATTAGATTAGCTGTAATTGATTTAGGTATAAAGAAGAATATTCTTGATAATTTTTCTAGAAGAGATGTTTTTGTAAAAGTTTTTCCTTTTGACACTGATTTCGAGGAAATGTTGAAATTTAAACCCAATGGCTTCTTCCTTTCTAATGGACCTGGAGACCCTAAACCTTTAATCAAGGTTATCAAAACAACAAAACAAATACTATCCAAGGACTACCCCCTATTTGGGATTTGCCTTGGTCATCAAATTATAGCTCTTGCTAACGGCATAAAAACATATAAAATGTTTAATGGTCATAGAGGTATAAATCATCCTGTATTAAATTTAAATACTGGTAAAGGGGAAATAACCTCACAGAATCATGGGTTTGCTGTGGATTATGATACTGCAATATCAAATAAATCAGTAAAAATTTCTCATAAACATCTAAATGATGATACAGTAGCAGGTCTTGAAGTAAACGGAAAAAAATGTTTTTCTGTTCAATATCACCCTGAAGCTGGACCTGGACCGAATGATGGAAACTATCTTTTTGATCAATTCTTATCTAAACTTAAATAATATAATGACTAAAATAAAAACTATTGTTGCTAGACAAATTTTTGATTCCAGAGGTAATCCTACAGTTGAAACTGACGTTATAACTACAAATGGTATAATGGGAAGAGCGTCTGTTCCTTCTGGTGCTTCAACTGGTCAGCATGAAGCAGTTGAGTTGAGAGATGGCACAAATAAATATATGGGTAAGTCTGTATTTGATGCTGTTAAGAATGTTAATGATTTAATTTTTAAAGAGTTAGAGAATTTATCAATTTTTGATCAATCTCTAATTGATTCAAAAATGATAAATTTAGATAGCACACCAAATAAATCTAAACTAGGTGCTAATGCTATTTTATCAGTTTCATTAGCAGTTTCTAAAGCTGCAGCATTAGAGAAAAATATTCCTCTATTTAAATACCTGGGTAATGAAAATTCAAATGTTCTTCCCGTTCCTTTAATGAATATTATTAATGGTGGGAGTCATTCTGATTCTCCTATTTCTTTTCAAGAATTTATGATTGTTCCGATAGGTGCCTCTAGCCTCAGCAATGCTCTTCAAATTGGTAATGAGGTATTTCATAATTTAAAATTGATACTTAAATCTAGAGGTCTATCTACTGCTGTTGGCGATGAAGGTGGGTTTGCTCCAGATTTAGATGGTACAGAAGATGCTATTAATACTATAATAAAAGCGGTTGAAAAAGCAGGCTATGAGATGAATAAAGATATTATGATTGCCCTTGATTGTGCAGCATCTGAGTTTTACAAAGATGGTCTTTATGATTACTCAATTTTTGAAAAGGATAACTCCGATAAATTAACTTCTGCAGAACAAGTTGATTTTTTAGTTGATCTCTGTGAAAAGTTTCCTATAATATCAATTGAGGATGGAATGGATGAAGATGATTGGGAAGGTTGGAAACTATTAACAGATAAAATAGGAGATAAAGTTCAATTAGTAGGTGATGATCTTTTTGTTACTGATATTACTAGATTATCAAAGGGGATTAACGAAAAAATTGCTAATTCTATATTGATTAAGTTTAATCAAGTAGGATCATTAACAGAGACAATTTCATCAATAAACCTTGCAGCTAAAAATAATTTTACTTCAGTAATTTCTCATAGATCTGGAGAAACTGAAGATTCTACCATTGCAGATTTATCGGTTGCATTCAATACAGGGCAAATAAAAACTGGTTCAATGTCTAGAAGTGATAGAATGTCAAAGTATAACCAATTATTAAGAATTGAAGAAGAACTTGGGGATAAATCTAAATATCTTGGAAAAAGTGCCTTTAATTTGAACCTTTAGAAATTTAAATTTTATTTAATTTTTTTCTTAACTGCAGGTAATTTAAATTTGCATAAACACCTATAGATGGATAAATCTGCAAAAATTGAATACAACGGTAAGTCATACACTTTTCCAGTGATAACTGGTTCAGAAAATGAAGAGGCAATTGATATTAAAAATTTAAGATCTGAGGTGGGTCTTATTACTTATGATCCGGGATATAAAAATACTGGTCATTGTATTAGTGATATTACATATCTTGATGGTGAAAATGGTATTTTAAGATATAGAGGATATTCAGTTGAAGAATTATGCGAAAAAAAATCATTTTTAGAAGTAACATATTTATTAATCTTTGGTGACTTACCATCTGAAAATCAACTTGAAAAATTTCAGAATGATATAAGAGAAGAAACACTAGTTGATGAAGATTTAAAACAGATCTTTAAGAGTTTCCCAAAGTCTGCTCATCCAATGGGAGTTTTATCATCATTAACATCTGCCCTAATAGCTTTTAATCCCCAAAACGAAACTAAGATTTCAATGACAGATAAAGAAGGTGTGACAGCAGATGATAAAATGTATTTATCAACTGTAAGACTTCTAGCTAAATTTCCAATCATGTCCTCTTGGACACTAAGAAAAATTAAGGGTTTACCCTTAAATTATAGTAATAATAATCTTTCTTACACAGAGAACATAGCTTATATGATGTTTGCTAAACCTAATCAAGAGTATGTTCAAAATGATGTAATAGTTAATGCTTTAAATACTCTTTTAATACTTCATGCTGATCATGAACAAAACTGTTCTACTTCAACTGTAAGAATAGTAGGATCGTCATATGCTGGATTATATGCTTCTATTTCAGCTGGAATATCAGCTCTATGGGGAAGACTTCACGGAGGTGCAAATCAAGCTGTTATTGAGATGTTAGAACTTATTAAAAATGACAATTCAGATATTGATAAATATCTAAATAAAGCGAAGGATAAATCAGACCCTTTCAGGTTAATGGGTTTTGGTCACAGAGTATATAAAAACTTTGATCCAAGAGCAAAAATTATTAAAAAAGCTGCTGATCAAGTTTTAAACGATTTAGGTATTGATGATCCTATTCTTGATATAGCTAAATCAATTGAAGAAAAAGCTTTAACTGATGAATACTTTATTGAAAAAAAACTATATCCAAATGTTGATTTCTACTCAGGAATTATATACAGGGCTCTAGGCATTCCTTCGGACATGTTTACAGTTATGTTTGCCTTAGGAAGAATACCTGGTTGGATTGCTCAGTGGAAAGAAATGAGAGATTCTAATAACCCAATTGGAAGGCCGAGACAGATATATAACGGCCCTACTCATAGAAAAATTTCATAATAAACTAAATGGAAATCAAATCAGAGATTTCAAGCTTAACCTCTAATTTTTTAATTAAAAATTATGGTATAAAAGTTGAAAAAATTGAAATCCAAAATACTAAAAAAGACTTTACAGGTGATGTAACTGTAGTTCTATTTCCTTTCTTTAAACTAATTAATAAAGATGAAATTTCTGAATTTGGAAATAGTCTAGGTTCAAATTTAATTAAAAACTCAGCTAGTATTATTGACTTTAATATAGTTGCTGGTTTTCTAAACCTTAGTATTAGTGATAAGTATTATCTTAATTTTATTAACTCTATTAAAGATGATTTAAATTTTGGAAAATCTAAATCATCAAATGAAACATATATTGTAGAGTTTTCATCTCCCAATACTAATAAACCTCTTCATTTAGGCCATATAAGAAACAATCTCTTAGGATATTCCATATCTAAAATCTTAGAAGCTAACGGAAAAACAGTTCAAAAAGTCCAAATTATTAATGATCGTGGTATTCATATATGTAAATCTATGGTTGCATGGAAAAAATTTGCAAATGGAGCTACTCCAAAATCAGAAAATATTAAGGGAGATAAATTTGTTGGTAATTACTATATAATGTTTGATAAGGTGCATAAAGAACAAATGAATGAACTTATTGACTCTGGGATGGATAAGAATAATGTTTCTGAAAATACTGAGATAATGAAGTTAGCTAAACAGGAGCTAATGAATTGGGAAAAAAATGATAAGGAAACAAGAGATATTTGGAAAATGATGAACGAGTGGGTCTATGTAGGGTTTGATAAAACATATGATTTGCTAGGAGTTTCTTTTGATAAAAACTATTATGAAAGTGAAACTTATCTTTTAGGTAAGAATATTATGGAGGAGGGTATTAAGAAAAATATATTATATAAAAGAGAAGATACATCTGTTTGGATTAATCTTGATAATGAAGGTCTTGACGAAAAACTTTTGTTAAGATCTGATGGAACTTCTGTCTATATGACTCAAGACTTGGGAACAGCTGTTCAAAGAATAGCTGATAATTCTAATGTCAAAGGAATGATATATACTGTAGGCAGCGAGCAAGATTATCATTTTAAAGTATTATTTAAAATTTTAAATAAATTAGGATATGATTGGGCTGCTAACTTATATCATTTGAGCTATGGGATGGTAGATCTTCCATCAGGAAAAATGAAGAGTAGAGAAGGTACTGTTGTAGATGCTGATGACTTAATTTATGATCTTATTAGCACTGTTAAACATACAACAGAGAGCTTAGATAAGTATAAATCAAATAATGAAGTCTTAGATTTTGATGATTATAAGAAGATTGCACTTGGAGCACTTAAATATTATATTTTAAAAGTGGACCCTAAGAAGAATATTTTATTTAATCCTGAAGAATCAATTGATCTTAGTGGAAATACAGGACCATTCATTCAGTATGCATATGTAAGAATTCAGTCAATATTGAAAAAAGTTAATAAGGAAGTTACGATTGATAATAATTATCAGCTTAATGTTAAAGAGAAAGAGGTTATAAAAATCATTCACGAATATCCATCCGTAGTATCTGATTCATATAAAGAGCTATCACCTGCACTTATAGCTAATTATCTTTTTGACCTAGTTAAAAATTTTAATTCACTTTATCAAAATCATCATATATTAAATTCTGAGTCTAAAGAGTCCACTTCTATTCGTTTATTGATTTCCATTAAGGTTAGTCATGTTATAGAATCTGCTGGAGACCTTATGGGTATTGATTTACCAAATAAGATGTAAAAAAAAAGTCACCCGAAGGTGACTTTTTAAATTGTGTGTATATAAATTACTTAGATACAGCAAGGTTGTAAACAACAAGACCGAAACCGATTTTGTTAATTGCATCACCAACGTTATAAATAAGATCCATTTCAAGAGATATACCTCCCATAAATGAATACCACATTCCGTCAGCAGTTCCAACCATATATCCAATTGGATAAATAGCCCAACCTATAAGTACGAATTTACATAACATTTTATGTGCACTTTCTACATTTCCTCCTGCAGATTTGGCAAGGCTAGCTGCATTACCCATGTATATTTCATGAACAATTGCAAAATATGCTAAACCTGAAACTAGACCCCATAGTTGAGCATCTAATCCCATTACACCTGCTTCACCGAAATATCCAGTAACAAGCATTAATGTTGAAAGACCAATTAATTTCCATAGCATACCTTTAGTAGCGCCTGATGGCTTTAAAATTAGATAAAACTCAACACACATAAGTGGTACAGTTAAAATCCAATCTACGTATCTGTAAGCAGTTGTAATATCGCCTTCCATAGCAGCGTTTCTCATATAGTAATAATGAAGAGCTGCAATACCAGTAATAAGCGCTGATACAAGCATAGAAGTTTTCCACTTATCAGCTACTAAATTCATAGCAGAGAAAAAGAACATCGTTGCTGCTAACATAGCTGCAAATCCGATCCAAAAAGTGAAGTCAACCAAGCTTAAATCAGTAGCTAAAACAGGTAGAATACTTAATAAATTTTCCATAATTAAATTAATTATTGTTTATAGAAAGTAAATTAAATAAAATAATGGATTAAAAAAAGATTATTTGAAAAAAAATCATATCTTTTTTTAAGAATATTTCATGATTTTATGCTTAAAATTATTAATTCTAGAATATCAATAATTTGTATTTCTTTAATAGTAAGTTATTCTATATCAGATGTATATGAAAACATATTAGGATTTATTTTAATTTTGTCCATAGGAGTAGTTCATGGTGCTAATGACCTGTTAATAATTAAAAAATATTCAAAAAAAGAAACAAAAAGAAGTGAAGCCTTATATTTTTTATATTATTTGGCCATTGTATTGCTTGGTTTTGTTTTTTTCTATGTTTTTCCTTCAATTGCTTTATTAACATTTGTTATTGTATCAATATATCATTTTGGTGAGCAACATTGGGAAGTTAACCTTTCAATAAGTGATTCTGTCAACCTCAATAAAATATTTCTCTTTATTTTTCATGGAATTATTTTTTTCATAATTATTTTTATGAATAATTTGAAAATAGTTAATGAAGTATTAACTTCTTTTAATATTAATTCCTTAGAAAAGTATTATTTACTATTAGCATTAATTGTTTTTTCTATTTTATATTTTTTATTTCTACTGTATTTAAAAAATTTAAGAAAGTATCTATTTAATGAATTTATATTCTTCAGTTTACTTTTTTTATTGACAATAAATACTACTTTAATATTTGGCTTTGCAATCTATTTTATATTCTTCCATAGTCTTCTATCTATTAAAGATCAAATTAAGTTCATATATGATGATGATAACCCTAAAAACATTAAAAAATATATTATAACCTCAATGCCTTATTTTATTCTAGCTCTAACTTTTCTTTTAATATTTTATTTAGTTGTTGATTTTGAAAAAATTAATCTTCTCCCTATAATTTTTACATTTCTTGCTGCTATTACTTTTCCTCATGTTTTAGTAATTGAAAAAATGTATAGGCATTTGAAATAGATTATTTAGAGCAATATGTATATTTGAAAAAAGTTATTTATGAAAATCATTGATGGAAAAAAAGTATCTAATGAAGTTTTAGATGAAATTAAATTAGCTGCTCAGAATAGAAAAAAACTAAACTTAAAAGTTCCTCATTTGGCTGCTGTTCTAGTTGGAGATGATGGTCCAAGTCAAACCTATGTTAATAGTAAAATTAGAGCATGTGAAAGAGTTGGTTTTGAATCTTCACTTTTTCAATTTGATAAATCAATATCTGAAAATGAACTTATTTCTGAAATTGAAAAAATAAATGTTAATGATGATATTGATGGTTTTATAGTTCAACTTCCACTTCCTAAAGGAATTAATCAAGAAAATATACTTGATAAAGTTCTACCTAAAAAAGATGTTGATGGCTTTAATCCAATCAATTATGGAAAAATGGCTTTAGGGATTGAAACTTTTTTACCAGCAACACCAGCAGGTATAATTGAATTAATTAAAAGATATAGCATTGATTTAAAAGGTAAAAAATGTCTAGTTATTGGAAGAAGTCAAATAGTAGGGCGTCCGATAAGTATCCTGCTAAGTCAAAATAAAATTTTTGGAAATGCAACTGTAACTGTAGCTCATAGTAGATCTAATAATTTAAAAGAAATATGTTTAGATTCTGATATAATCATATCTGCTATTGGTATTCCAGAGTTCATTAAGGAAGATATGATTAAAACAGGATCAATAATTATTGATGTTGGAATATGTAGAGTTGAAGATGATAACTCTTTAAAAGGGTATAGAATCGTAGGTGATGTTGACTTTGAAAGTGTTTACGATAAGGTTAGTTTAATTACTCCTGTTCCTGGAGGAGTTGGACCAATGACAATTGCTATGTTATTAAAAAATACTCTTAGGGCTTCTACCCTAAATGATTAATTATTCAATTTTATTCATTAAGCTATAAATCTTTAAAATTAATAGACCAAAAAGAACACTTGAAACTATCAATAATAGGTTTGTTAAGCCTGTGGATGAAAATGATAGTCTTATAAGAATTGTACAAATTATAAATCCAGTGTTTCTCATAATTTGACTATATCTCTCAGTATAAAGAAAAGAAAGAAGTAAAATAAATACATCTGCAATAATCAATATTGAGAAAAATGTATTGTAGAAAACTTCATTTACATAATAAAATGAACTGGCAAAGTTAGAGTCCATTCCGATTGAGTACCAGTTGTAAATGCCAATTATAAATAAACATAGCATTACAGGAATTAATGCAATACTAATAATTTTTTTAGAATCAATAAATTGATTTATACTTTTGTTGCCTTTCTTGTTTTCAATACCCGATTTAACAAGGTTAAATAGATATATTAGAAAGAAAAGAATCAAAATACTAATTAGATCATAGGTAATTTGAAGATTATCAGGGTTATTAAACCAATTACCAGAATCAAGATCAAGTTTAGGAATATCATAAAAAATCCTTCTAATAATTATTAATGAGATAATCTCAAATTGCTTTAGAATAGATGTTGTAAATGATCTTGGTAAAAAATATATCAATAAAAAAATCTCATAATATAATATGATTGAGAAAGGTGTGTATATAGCAGATATTGGATTTGTAAGTAATAAACTCTCATTTCCGATATTTATAATTGAATAATTATTTAAAAGAACCAAAGATAAATGGAATATAAACCCAATAGTAGCAGTCCAAATTGTGAAGCTCTCTATTATCTTTCTATTTCCCTCTGAGAAGATTCCATCAAAAAATTTAGATCCAATTTTAAGCATAATTATATTTTAGTTGAAAATAACATGTTCATGTCTTTAAATGATTTGAATTCGAGAGCATTTCCTGAATTATCATAAAAAAACATTGTCTTTTGTTCACCTGGAAGTCCTTCAAACCTTATGTAAGGCTCTATCGTAAATTGAATTTTATTTACTGATAAAGATTTAGCAAATTTATCAAAATCATCCCATGGAATAACAACTCCAAAATGAGGAATTGGAACAGACTTTCCATCAACTTCGTTATGGTGAGCTTTCACATTATGATTAGGATCTACATGAATGACTAACTGATGTCCAAAAAAGTCATAATCTGCCCATTCATCTGACTCTCTGCCTGGTTTACACCCTAAGATGTTTTTGTAAAAATTTTTTGATTCAGATAAATCTTTTACCGGAATTGCAAGATGAAAAGGTGATAATTTTGTCATAATTAATTCAATATAATAAATATTTACTTCTAATTTTTTTAAATTCTTCAAGACCCTCTACCCATGAGTCTCTTATAATAGATTCTTGTATCCCATTTTTAATTTGATCCTGAAGTTTGGATGATCCAGATAACTTATTAAAATCACTTCTAAAAAAATTCTTTTTATCCTTAATTTGATTGTATGAATTTATAAGCCATTTAAGTTCAATTCTATTTATTGTTTTATAATCCCTTAGATCTTCACCATTAGATTTAATACCATTTAGTTTTGGGTTTTGACTGCCAAAATTAGGTTTAGGAATAAAACTAAATTTTTCATTAAAGTCAGGATGACCGTATATTTGAAATTGAGTTTTAGTTCCTCTTCCAACACTTACTTCAGTTTTTTCAAGAAAAGCTAAGCTTGGATAGAGGTATATTGATTGAATATTTGGGAGGTTAGGGGATGGTCTAATATTAGGCTCATATTTTAATTTATGATTATAGTTTTTGATTTTTATCACCTCTAAATTAGCTTTTAAGCTATTTTCTAACCAACCTTCACCATTTATCATTTTTCCATATTCTCCAATTGTCATTCCATAAACAATAGGTACTGGATGTAATCCTATAAAGCTTTTATTTTTAAGATCTAAAATAGGTCCATCAATATAAAAAGAGTTTGGATTTGGTCTATCTAAGATTATTAGTTTCTTATTAGTCCTGGAAACTGACTCCATTGCATAATGAAGAGTTGATAAATAAGTATAAAACCTAACTCCAACATCTTGTATGTCAAAAATTAATATATCAATGTTCTCAATATCATTATCATTAATTTTTCTATTTTTTCCATATAAAGAGATAACTTCTATTGATTTGTAGAATCCATTTTCTATTTTTTCTCCATCATCTTTATCACCTAAAAATCCATGTTCTGGGCTAAATATTTTTTCTATTTTAACACCTCTTTTTATTAAAGTGTCAATTAAATGAATATCTAAATTGTTAGATCTAATTATGCTGGTATTATTAGCAATTACTGCTACCTTTTTATCTAATAACTTATCTATATACAGGTTAGTCCTTTCTGATCCTGGTATAATATTTTGAGAATAAGCAGAGGTGAGCGATAAATAAACGAGTGTAAATAAAAGTGTATTTTTGAATAAAATATTTAATTTGAATTTACCCTTTTTCATTTACAGAAAGTTAAGATCTAGTAATGATAAAAGTAATATATCATCCCGTATAATAAAAATAGCAGTTATTTCTGTTTTTCTTGGGGTATTCGTCTCTTTATCTGCTATTTCTATTGGTAAAGGACTTCAAATTGCAATTAAAGACAAACTTTATAGCCTAAGTCCTGATTTAGTTATATCTACATATGAAAATAATTCTCGTGGAATAGCTTCAGAAAAAATAAACAATTTTGAATCTATTAATAATGAAATAAAAAATACCTTAAAAGGGATAGAAATTGAAAAAACAATAGAAAAACCAACTTTAATCTCAGTAGACAACTCATTCGAAACTGTGATTTTTAGAGGAGTTAATAATGGATATAATTTTAGAGATTTTAATAAGTTTATAATTGGGTCAAAGATTAAAAATGATATTACTAATAATGAGATAATTATTTCAAAATCATTATCTGATAATCTTAAAATTTTAGTAGGACAAAATCTCACCTTATATTTTCAAGTAAATAATAATCAGAGAATACCTAATGTAAGGTCATTTAAAGTGTCTCATATTTATGAAACTGATTTTCCAGATTTTGATAATAATTATATAATTGGAAATTTAGAAACACTCCAAAATGTATATAAATGGAGTAAAAATGATTTTGCAAACATAGAAATATCAGTGGAAGATAAATTGCAAATTTCATTAATTGAGAAGTCTATATCCTTATTAAAATCTTTTGAAAAAAATAATCTTTCTACTAAAACAGTTCAATCTAAATACGCAAATATTTTTAGTTGGATTTCAATTTTTGATTTTAATATTTTGATAATTACATTCCTGATGATTTTAGTTTCAATAATTAGTGTAATAATTTCCTTATTTATTTTGATTTTTGAAAGGATAAAAATGATTGGAATCTTGACCTCTATGGGGTCAACTAATAATTCTTTAAGTAGAATATTTATATATCAGGGAATTGAAATTATCTTAACAGGAATGATTCCTGCAAATATTTTATTTTTTACTATTTCAGCAATTCAAAATAGTTTTGGATTTCTGAAGCTTAATCCAGATGATTACTATGTTGAAACAATCCCTTTCATTTTAGAACCGTATTATATAATTTCTTTAAATTTTATTTTTATTCTAATAAGTATCATTGTTCTATCGATTACTTTTGTTTCAATTACAAGATTTACACCTAAATTAAATATTAATTCTTAAATGAAATACTTCAATAATATTTTAGAAACTATTGGTAATACTCCTTTGATTAAATTGAATAAAATAACCAAATCATTAAATTCAGATGTCTTTGTTAAGGTTGAAAGTTTTAATCCTGGGAATTCTGTAAAGGATAGAATGGCGGTGAAGATGATTGAAGATGCAGAGAAGGAAGGAAAAATAAATTCTGGAGGAACTATTGTAGAAGGAACATCAGGAAATACTGGAATGGGTCTTGCATTAGCTGCTATAGTCAAAGGTTATAAGTTGATATGTGTTTCTAATGACAAACAATCAAAAGAAAAATTTGATGTTTTAAGAGCTATGGGAGCAAAGGTCATCGTATGTCCTACTAATGTTGAGGCCAGTGACCCAAGATCTTATTACTCAGTTTCAAAAAGAATTTCTGAAGAAACAGAAAATTCATGGTATGTGAATCAATACGACAATCCATCAAATACAATTGCCCATTACGAATCAACGGGTCCAGAAATTTGGAAACAAACTGATGGTAAAATTGACCACTTTGTAGTTGGTGTTGGAACTGGAGGAACAATTTCTGGAGTTGGAAAATTCTTAAAAGAAAAGAAACCTAGCGTGAAAATCTGGGGTATTGATACTTATGGATCTGTTTTTAAAAAATATCATGAAACAGGTGTCTTTGATGAAAACGAAATCTATCCTTATTCAACCGAAGGTATTGGAGAAGATATTCTTCCAAAAAATGTTGATTTTAATGTAATTGATCATTTTGAGAAAGTTACAGATAAAGATGCCGCTCTTTATACAAGAAAGTTAGCAAGAGAAGAAGGTATATTTGCTGGAAATTCTTGTGGAGCTGCAATTGCTGGAGTTATTCAGTTAAAAGATAATTTTAAAGAAAATGAAGTTGTAGTAGCATTACTTCATGATTCTGGAAGTAGATACATTGGTAAAATTTATAATGATGAATGGATGAAAGAAAAAGGATTCATCTAATCTCTAAAAGTTCCTTGAGGAAATGTAACTAGACTCTCGAATCCTTTTGAATTGACAGTTGAAATTCCAAAAATAAAATTATCAATGACAATTCCATCAAGAGTATAATTATTTAATTTATTTACTAACCTACTATAATCCCAAGTTGACGAGGTAGTTTCACGCCAATAAATTTTATATCCACTAACTGAGTCATCAACAGGATGATCCCATCTAAATTTAACACTAGGTTCAACAATACCTCCAATTTTTAGATTTTCAGGAGGTTTAGGAGAAGATGCTATAGTAGCTAATGAAATCACATTTACTGCTGTTAGTTTTGCAGCATAATTGAAATCTACTCCTGATAGCACATCACCATAATTTATTCCATTTTCAACTCTGATATCATTATGCTGTCTGTTGTAGTTTTCATGAGCTTCCATAATTCTAATTCCTGCAATTCCTTCATCATTAAAAGGTCTATGGTGACCACCTCTGCCAAATCGATCTAATCTGTAAATCATAATTGGGTTTAATTCAGGCATATATTTTTTAACAGTTTTATGAACATGTCTTGCAAGTTGTCTAGAATCTCCATCATTTTCTCCACCACCAGTTCTCATATTAAGTTGGGTAGAATATTTTGAGTTGAAAAAAAATGGTTCTGAAAAAATTCTAAAGCTCCTATTGTCAATTACACCATCGACACCTTCAATGTTTCCAATCATATCATTATTAAGGATACCAATCACGTCCCATCCACTTTTTTTAGCAAATTTAGCTAGACTTTGTCCTCCAAATAATCCTTGTTCTTCTCCGCTTAATCCAACATAAATAATACTATTATCAAATTTATATTTTGATAAAATTCTTGCAGCTTCAATAGTTCCAGCCATTCCACTTGCATTATCATTTGCTCCTGGTGAATCATCTTTATAGTTTAGTGGATCGGAGATTCTAGAATCAATATCACCACTCATTATAATGAACCTATTAGGATTTTTTGTACCTCTTTGAATTGCAACAACATTATAAATCCATGTTGGAAAAACAATTCTATCACCTTCTGTTACATAACTTTTTTCATAAAAAACTTCCAAACATTTATTGCATTCACTTGAGATTATTTCAAATTCCTTTTTAATCCATCTTCTGGCAGCTCCTATTCCTCTTTTATCTGAAATTGTATCGCTTAAGGTATGTCTGGTCCCAAAGGATACTAGTTTTGTAATATCTTTCTCTATTCTTTCTGATGAAACTTCATCAATAATATTATACATCATTGAATCTTGAGCGAACAAATTTGATTGTCCAACTATAAGAAAAAGTATGATTATATAGTGTAATTTACTCACTAGAAACAGTATTTATTTTCTGAAATTAGTTTATTTGCAATCTTAGTTTTTAAATCAAATACATTAGGGTTCTCAGAATAATGTAATTTTTCAATAATTGATGAATATAGATCATCTTGTTCACCCATATCAATTATACTATTTACAACATCTCTAGATTTTTTTTGAACAATTTGAGAAGCTTCATAAATATATAATCTTGTCATATTTATCTGATCATATTGATCTTTATCTGAAGTTCTTTCAATATTTTTAATAGTTCTTTTTAGAGTAGACTCTGAAAGGTAAGTCTCAATTGCCAAGTCAGATAGACTAAGAAGTACTTGTTGATTTTTATCTATTTCCGGTCCATACTTTTCAAAAGCTTTCCCTAAGAGTAAAAGAAAGACACTTTTAAAGTTTTCAACTAAAGTTATCTCATCATTCAGTACATCTGATTTTTCAGTGATAGATAATGGTTTGTTATTAATTATATTCTGATAAGGTGTCATAATATCAAGACTTCCTTTCATTGCTTTTTTTAATAACATACCTATAATAAGCATTCTGTTTATCTCATTAGTACCTTCATAAATCCTTCCAATTCTTGAATCTCTCCATGCACTTTCTGCAGGAGTTTCAGCTGAGAATCCCATTCCACCAAAAATTTGTATTCCTTCATCTGCACTTTCTTGCATGTCTTCTGAAATTGCAACTTTTAAAATTGAACATTCTAAAGCGAATTCTTCTATCCCTTTAAGTTCAGCCTCTTGTTTGGTTAGGCCACTTGATTCATACTCATCAATTTTTGATTGAACATCACTTGCAGCTCTATAACATGCCGATTCACCAGCATAACAGGAGGTAGCCATAGAAGCTAATTTTTCTTTTATGGCACCAAAACTTGAAATAGGTTGTTTGAATTGAACTCTATTGTTAGCATAATCAGTAGCTATAGAAATAGATCTTCGTTGTCCATCTAGATTTGCACCTCCTAGTTTTATTCTTCCTACATTAAGTGCGTTCATTGCAATTTTAAAACCACCATTTCTTTCACCAAGTAGATTTTTAACAGGTACTTTTGTTTCAGTGAAAAAAACTTGTCTAGTAGAAGATGAATTTAATCCTAGTTTTTTTTCTTCTTCTCCAAGTTTTATACCATTATCTGAGTCTTTAGGTACAATAAAAGCAGTAATATTTTTATCATCTTCAATTCTAGCAAATACAATAAAAATATCTGCAAATCCAGCATTAGATATCCACATCTTTTGTCCTGAAATTTTATAGTGAGAACCATCATCACTTAATACAGCCTTAGTTTTACCAGAGTTAGCATCTGATCCTGCAGTAGGTTCAGTTAAACAATAAGATCCAAACCACTCGCCAGAGGCAAGTTTAGGTAGGTATTTTTGTTTTTGATCTTCATTACCATATAAATAAATAGGTAAGATTGCAATTCCAGTTTGTGCTCCGTATGCAGTAGCAACAGAACCAGTACATCCAGAAACATAATCAACTGCAAGCATACTAGAAACAAAGTCCATACCCATACCTCCATATTTTTCTTCTAAGGAAACTGCTAATAATCCAAGGTCTCCTATTTTTTTCATAGCCTGGACAGTTAAATCATAATTTTTTTCTTCATACTTCATTTTGTCAGGCCAAATTTCTCTATCCATAAAATCAACTATTGTTTGTTTCATCATTAGTTGTTCTTCTGAGAAATCTTCAGGGGTAAAAATTTCATTTGATAGAGATTCTTTCAAAAGGAATTCTCCACCATTAAGCTTTAATTTGTTTTCTGTAGGCATATTTTTTTATTAGAATTTAAATTTCGTTTTTTTAATATTTACACTTTTAAAATATTATTAATTTTTACAATAGTCAAAATTGATTTAAATTTATAAATATCTAATAATGAACATTATATAAAAAAATAATAGCTATTTCTAGATGTAATAAAAATTGAATTTAAAATTTAAATGATTTTATTTATTAACCATTCATAGCTATTGTTGAACACTTTGACCCATGGTGAGTATAAATCGTCTCTATCTCCTGGATAGTATGCCCAATTATGAGGGTATAATGATCGTTCTATATGAGGCATCATAACAAGATGTCTTCCATTATTAGACACTAGCATTGCAGTGTTGAAATTTGAACCATTTGGATTACTAGGGTAGGAATCATATGAATACTTTCCTGAAATTGAGTATTTATTTTCATTATAAGGTAAAACAAACTTCCCCTCACCATGAGCAGACCATACTCCTAATCTGGAACCTTCAAGACTTTTTAACATTATAGAGGGGGATTCCTTAATATCAACAGTTGAGAAAACACATTCGAACTTATTAGAATCATTATAAGTCATCTTTGGCTTTTCTAAATGATCTTCATTGATAAGTCCAAGTTCAATAAATAGTTGACATCCATTACAGACTCCTAATGACATTGTATCTTCTCTATTAAAAAAATCATCTATAGATTTTTTAGCAATTGGATTATGAAGAAAAGATCCTGCCCAACCTTTAGCTGATCCAAGAACATCAGAATTTGAAAAACCACCAACTGCTACTAATAAATGAATATCCTGAAGATTTTCTTTACCAGATATGATATCAGTCATATGAATATCTTTAACATTAAAACCAGCTAAAGACATCATAAAAGCCATTTCTCTTTCCGAGTTACTACCTTTTTCTCTAATAACTGCAGCATTAACTTTATTAGCTAACAGAGAAGGATTATTATTTCCGTCAAATCCACTCGGAAATTTATATGTTAGAGGTTGAATTTTATAGTTATTAAACCTTTCAATTGCTTTATTTCTTTTAGTTTGTTTTAGATCAAAATCTTTTGAAGTAGAATACCATATATCTCTATAGTTTTGAACATTAAAAGAAAAATTATTTTCAAAATTTTTAATATTTAGAATACCACCTTTATTGGTTTTACCAATCTTTAGACATTCAACATTTATAGACGAAAACTCCTTTTGTAAATTCTTTTCTGATTGAATAATAATTCCAGCATTTTCAGAGAACAGTAATTTTGTAGAATCTTCACATCCAAGATGAGTTAGGTTAATATCCATACCTATTTTGTTTGAGCTAAAGCACATCTCGAGTAAGCATGTAATTAACCCACCTGAAGAGATATCATGACCTGATAGAATTTTATTATTAGATATAAGGTTTTGAACTAGATTAAATGACTCTTTAAATTTTTTAGAATCTTTTATTACAGGAGTTTCTGATCCAATTTTATTAAGTGTTTGAGAAAAAGATGAACCACCTAACTTATAATCATCAAATGATAAATTTATATAATATATATCCCCTAAGTTTTTATTTAAAACAGGTTTTACAACTTTTCTAATATCATTGCAATGACCTGATGCTGAAATAATAACAGTTCCAGGAGATTTTACTTTTAATTCATCATATTTTTGAACCATTGAAAGTGAGTCTTTTCCAGTAGGAATATTAATTCCTAATTCAATTGCAAAATTTGAACAAGCATCTACAGCTTTGTATAATCTAGAATCCTCTCCTTCATTTCCACATGGCCACATCCAATTGGCTGATAATGATATTGAATTAATCCCATCTTTGAGTGGAGCCCATATAATATTTGTTAAAGACTCACCAATTGAATTAATACTTCCAGTGCTAGGGTCAATTAAACCTGAAATAGGAGAATGACCTATTGATGACGCTATTCCATTAAAATTTGCGTAGTCTAATGAGACTACTCCACAATTTGAAAGAGGTACTTGAATTTCACCAACTGTTTGTTGTTGGGCAACTCTTCCGGTAACACATCTATCAACTTTATTTGTAAGCCAGTCTTTACATGCTACAGATTCAAGCATCAAAACATTTTCAAGATATTCAGAAACTTTATTGCCATCGTATTCTATTTCTTTGAATTTATTTGCTTTAGTTATATCATTTACAACTTTCTTAGGTACATCACCAAACAAACTGTCTAAATCTAAATTTATTGTCTCTGAATTATTTTTTCTATCAATTACTTTAAACTTATTATCTCCCGTAACCTTTCCAACTTTATAAACTGGAGCTCTCTCTCTTTCAGCAATTTTATTAACTAGCTCATAATCTTTTTCTTTAATTATTAACCCAATTCTTTCTTGAGATTCATTTCCTATAATTTCTTTATAAGAAAGAGATGGATCACCAATGGGTAATGAATCCAAATAAATTTCTCCTCCAACATCTTCTACTAATTCAGAAAAACAATTTAAATGCCCTCCAGCTCCATGATCATGAATAGAAACTATAGGATTCTCATCCATTTCAAATAAAGATCTGATTGTATTGGTAACTCTTTTTTGCATTTCCGGATTCGACCTTTGAATGGCATTAAGTTCTATTGCATTATTATAACTTCCTGTATCAGTTGATGATACGGATGCACCACCCATACCAATTCTATAATTATCACCACCCAACAAAACAATAATATCTCCCTTTTTAGGAGACTTTTTCATAGATTGTTTTAACTCTCCATAACCTACACCACCCGCAAGCATTATGACTTTATCATATGAATATAATTCTTGATTTTCGTCATGCTCAAATGTTAATAAAGAACCAACTATTAGTGGTTGTCCAAAACAATTTCCAAAATCAGAGGCACCATTAGATGCTTTTATTAAAATATCTACAGGAGTTTGATATTTCCAATCTCTTTGTGGAATTTTCTTTTCCCACATTTTGTTGTTGTTTAATCTTGAATATGGTGTCATGTAAACCGCAGACCCAATAAGGGGTAGAGAGCCTGTACCTCCTGCTGCTCTATCTCTAATTTCCCCCCCTGATCCAGTTGCAGCTCCATTATAAGGTTCTACAGTTGTTGGAAAATTATGAGTTTCAGCTTTTACTGATATAATACTTTCAATTTCTTTAGTTATAAAATAACTTGATTTATCTCCTCTTTTTGGTTGAAATTGACTGATTTTAGGGCCATTAATAAATGCAACATTGTCAGAGTATGCAGATACAATTGAGTTTTTATTTTTTTTGGAAGTGAATTTTATAAGATCAAATAAACTATCATTTTTTTCTTTTCCATCAATAATAAATTTTCCATTAAAGATTTTATGTCTACAGTGTTCTGAGTTTACTTGGGAAAATCCATAAACTTCTGAGTCAGTTAATTTTCTTCCAATTTTCTCTGAAAGACTTTCTAAATATGATATTTCAAAATCATCTAAAGCAAGGCCTTGCTGATTATTATACTTTTTTAGATTATCTATTAAATATATTTTTTCAGGAGTTATATTATTATTAAATATATTTTGATTTAAACCTTCATACTCCTCATGAATCATTTTGTCAAAGTTTTCAGAGATTTCATGACAAATAAAAACTTCTATTCGATTTATATTTTTAACCCCCATATTACGAGTTATCTCAACAGCGTTTGTGCTCCATGGAGTAACCATAGAGGATTTTGGTCCAATAAATTTTTCACTTATTTGCTTTCTATCAATAATTCTTGAGTCAAGTACCCAGGATAATTTTTTTAAATCTTCAGTCAATAATATTTCAGAGATTTCAACTGCAAATATTTTTAATTTTGGGCTACCAAAAAATAAAATCATTATAGATATTTAAGCTGTAAATTTAATTGATTTAGGATTAGATTTGAAGCTCATTCATATTTTTATATGAAGAATTTGAGTTGATAAGTTCTTCATGGGTTCCCTGTGCAATAATCCTACCTTTATCAATGAGTATTATCTTATCACACTTCTTAATTGTTGAAAACTTATGTGCAATTATTAAAGATGTTTTTCCATGCATTAGTTTATCAATTGCATCCTGAATCTTTTTCTCAGATTCACTATCTAATGAAGACGTTGCTTCATCTAAAATTAATATTGAAGGACTTTTTAACATAGCTCTAGCTATTGTTAATCTTTGCTTTTGACCTCCTGACAAATTATTTCCGTAATCTCCGATCATTGTATCATAACTATTTAGCTGCTCTTTAATAAACTCATGAGCATTTGCCTCTTTTGAAGCTTCAATAATCTCCTCTTTTGAAGCTTCAAGATTACCTATTCTAATATTATTTAATATGGTGTCATTAAATAAAATTGATTCTTGAGTTACAATAGAGATATTTCTATAAAGGGATTCTTTTGTAATATTTGATATATTCATATCATCAATTAAAAGATTACCAGAGGTTGGACCAAAGAAACCGTTTAAAAGATTAGCTATTGTTGTTTTACCACTTCCAGATGAACCAACTAAAGCAACACTCTCACCTTTGTTTATTGTAAAACTTATTTTATCTAATATTTTTACCTCACCGTAATGGAATTTAACATTATTAAAAGTGATGTTATTTTCAAACTTTTTAAACTCTATAGTTCTTTTTTCATCATATTTATCCTTATTGTATTCAATAATCTCAAATACTCTTTCAGCAGCTGCATTTCCTTTTTTTATACTATAAAATGACTTACTAAGATTTTTGGCTGGGGTAAGAATATTATATGCGAGACCCATGAATACTATAAATGTTGTTCCAGATATAGTTTCACTTATTAAAACCATTTTTCCTCCAAACCAAAGTAATACACCAATTACAAGAATCCCCATAAACTCACTAAAAGGACCAGCTAAATTTTTTCTATTAATTACCTTATTTGAAAACCTATAAAGTAAGTTGTTTATGCTTTTAAACTTATTGTGAAAAAATGTTTCTGATAAAAATGATTTAATAACTTTTTGACCACTTATCGTTTCATCAATAATTGATAAAAAATCACTTTGTTGTTGTTGAACCTCTTTAGAATCCTTTCTAAGCTTCTTGCCGATTATTGAAATAATAAAACCCGATATAGGAATAAATAGTGTAACAAATAGAGTTAATTGTGGGCTTATTGTAAACATTACAATCAAAGTAAATAATATGGTTAGTGGCTCTCTTACCATTAATTCCAGGATTGAAAGATAAGATGTCTGAATTTCTAAAATATCTGCTGTTATTCTTGACATTAAGTCACCTTTTTTCTTATTTAAAAAATATGAAATAGGCATATTTAATACTTTAGAAAATAAGTTTTCCCTTAGGTTTTTTAATAGACCATTTTTTACAAATGTTATATTATAAAGTGCGAGATAGTTGAATAAATTTTTCATTAAAAAAAAGAAAATAACTATTCCTACTACTAGAATTAATGTTGATGAAATATCAGTTTCAAGTTGATTAGATAAATAATAATTAAAATAATCTTCTGCATATTCTAAAATATTTCCAAACCCAACATATTCAGGTTCTGTATAAACTGTTTTAGTTTGTTTAAATAATACATCAAGCATTGGAATAAATGAAACAAAGGCTAAAGCACTAAAAATTGCATAAAGAACATTAAATAATATATTTAATAATCCATAATAATAGTAATCAATTCCATATTTTAAAACTTTTGTGAAATAGCTCATTTAAAAAGTTTTATTTTTTATTGAAAATTCATCTTTATTAACATTGAATTTTAGGACAATTTCAGCTATAAAACCTGCTATAAAGAACTGAGCACCCAGAACCATTGTTATCAAAGCAATATAAAATTCAGGTCTAGTTGTGATTAGCCTAGAGTTAGTATCAATAAATAATTTATTATAACCGAGATACATAGTAAATAAAATTCCAACAATAATCATTAGTGTACCTAAAGATCCAAAAAAATGCATTGGCCTTCTTCCAAACCTATTTGTAAACCACAATGTTATTATATCTAGAAACCCTCTTACGAATCTTTCATTTCCAAATTTACTTTTACCATATTTTCTTGGTTGATGCTTCACTATATGTTCTCCAATTTTATTGTAACCCTCATTTTTTGCAAGAATTGGTATAAATCTGTGCATATCAGCATATAGATTAATGGATTTAATAACCTCTTTTTTATATACTTTAATTCCACAGTTAAAATCATTGAGACGTATGCCGGAAAAAATTCTAGCAACAAAGTTGAATAATAATGATGGTAATCTTTTTAAAAAAAAAGAATCATATCTTTTCTTTTTCCAACCTGAAATCATATCTAAATTAGATTCTATTAATTTATTAATCATTATTGGAATTTCTTCTGGTGAATCTTGAAGATCAGCATCTAAAGTAGCTACGTATTCTCCTTTAGCCTCAGAAAACCCCACTCTTAAAGCTTGAGATTTTCCATAATTTCTATTAAATGAAATACCTTTTATATTGAGATTAGACTTAGCAATTCCTTTAATTATATTCCAAGATGAGTCATTACTTCCATCATCAATGTAAATGACTTCAAATTTTAAATCAGTATTAACGAATGCTTTAAAAATCCAGTCATTAAGTTCATTTATCGACTCAGACTCATTCAATAAAGGTATGATAATAGAAACGTTCATAGGTTTTTGCTATTCTGCCCTATTTTTTTTGACAGCTAGTCCGGTAAGTAATGAAATGAGACAACCAAAAAATAGTGAAACAGTTATTCCTATTGCAGATTGAAGTAGAGGATTAGCAAAGAATTCAAATGCTCCCTCAATTGCTTCTATCATTTCATCTGTAAGTTCTGGATTTTGGTCAATTGCTTGGTTTATTGCATAATCCATTGCCTTACTCATAGTATCAGGATCTAATACATAACCTTGAAATAGTCCATAAAGAATACCTATTGAAGATCCTAAAGCAACAATTCCAATACCAATTTTTATTCCTTCTCCAAGACTAATAAATCCGTCATTTAATTGTTTGTAAGCTAATTGTCCAAAAACTATAGATCCAGCCATTATTAAAAGACTAGTCCATTGTTGAATTGACGAATTTTGATAATGTAGATCCATAATAAATAGCATTATAGTAAACGCAACTGATAATCCACCCATAATTAAGCCATAGTTTAATACGGTAGATTTAAGAGCATCTTTAGGTTCTGACATTTTATTTGTATTATACGTTTGAAGTAAAATTAAGCAATTATAATGACAGGATATATGAAAAAAATTTTAAATTTGCACTCACTTTAAAATTATGAAGAGTAATACACACCCTGAGAATTATAGACAAGTAGCATTTAAAGATATGTCCAATAATGACATGTTTATAACAAAATCTACAGTCGAAACAAAGGAAACTACAAAGATTGATGGTGTTGAATATCCTCTTTTTAAGCTTGAAATATCAAGAACATCTCATCCTTTTTATACTGGTAAATCTAAACTTGTGGATACAGCTGGTAGGGTAGATAAGTTTAGAAATAAATATGCAAACTTTAATCAAGCTTCAAACTCAGAATCATCAGATTCTGATGAAGATGTTAAAGCTAATCAGTTGCCTGAAACTCCTGTTGTTGAAGAGACTCCTGTTGTTGAAGAGACTCCTGTTGTTGAAGAGACTCCTGTTGTTGAAGAAACTCCTGTTGCTGAAGAAACTCCTGATGCTGAAGAAACTCCTGATGCTGAAGAAACTCCTGATAAATCAGAAGATTCTGATCCTTCATAGATAATTCTTTAAGCTATGCCTGCAAATATAGCTCCTACTAAATCAAATAGAAAGATTTCAAGTGTTGCACTATATACACTTGGATGTAAGCTAAATTTTTCAGAATCATCATATATTTCAAAGTCACTTAAGGATAATGATTATAAAATAGTAGATTTTAATGAGTATGCTGATGCTTACATTATTAATACTTGTTCTGTAACAGAAAATGCAGATAATAAGTTTAAGCATTTTGTGAAACAAGCTCAAAAAAATAATCCAGAAGCTTTTATAGCAGCTATTGGTTGTTATGCTCAACTTAAACCCAAAGAGTTACTCAGTGTTGATGGAGTTGATTTAGTTCTAGGAGCTTCAGATAAGTTCAATTTATTAGAATATTTAAAAAATATTGACAGTGATCTTTCCAAAAAAATTCATTCATGTAATATTAATGATGTAAATCTTTTTAAGGAAAGTTATTCATTAAACCATAGAACCAGAGCATTTTTAAAAGTTCAAGATGGTTGTGATTATAAGTGTAGTTTTTGTACTATTCCTTTAGCCAGAGGGAAATCCAGAAGTAATACCATATCTAATGTTATAGATAATGTTCATAAAATTGCTTCTGAAAATATAAAAGAGATTGTTTTAACAGGAATAAATCTTGGAGATTTTGGTGCAAACAGTAATGAAACTATCCAATATAATTTCTTTGATCTTGTTAAAGAATTAGACAAATTGGATCTGAGTGTTAGATTTAGAATTTCTTCAATTGAACCAAATCTATTAAGTGATGAAATAATAGAATTCATAAGTACCAGTAAGAAGTTTGTCAATCACTTTCATATTCCTTTACAAAGTGGAAGTAATAGTGTCTTAAAGTTAATGAGAAGAAGATATGACAGTGAGTTATACAAGAGCAGAATAAAGAGAATAAATCGACTTATGCCAGATGCATGTATTGGCGTTGATGTGATTGTTGGATTTCCTGGAGAAGACGATGATAAATTTTTAGAAAGCATGAGTTTTATTGAAGATTTAGATATCTCTTACTTACATGTTTTTAAATACTCTGAAAGGAATAATACTCATGCAGTAACTTTGCCTAATATAGTTAATCCAAATATTAGATCTAAAAGAAGTAAACTTTTAAGACTTCTTTCAAGTAGGAAGAAAGCAGCATTCTACAATAAAAATATAGGTACAATTCATGAGGTACTATTTGAATCTGAGGATAAAAATGGTTTTATCGAAGGATTTTCATCAAACTACGTGCGATTTAGAAGAAAATGGGACTCAAGTTTAACTGGATGTTTAGTAGAATCAAAATTTACTGAAATTGATTCTGAAGGTTTTGCAACCTAAATTTTAATTATAATTTGATTCCTACAGGAAGTAAGTGTTTGAAATCTTTATTTTTTCTAACAAATCCTGCGATTCTAGGGGAAGTAGGAACAACTCTAAGGTTTTTACTTTCAATAAATTCAAGAACTTTAACTATAAAGTTTTCTTCAAAAGATTTATCATTAACAGATTCAGGAATATGAATTTTAGTAAGGAATATTTTTCTTTCTTGTTCAGCATATTCTATCCTAGCTAATGAGTCTGAAGTCTTGACTTCAAATTGTCTTAGAAACTCATTATTTTCTAGAATTATTTCATTCATAAATAAAATGCTGGACAGCAAAGATAAAAAAAAATCTATTGGTGATAAGAAAACTTGATGTTAAATTCTTTTCATCTGTTCCTGCATCAATTTAATTTGAGCAGTTAACATGTTATGTGTGTCATAAGCTTTAGCTTCTGTGAGAAGTACTTGAGCTTCTCTTTTTCTTCTTTTTTGCATCATAATTCCTGCAAGACTTAATTTTGCCATTGCTAAATCATGCTTCATACTCAATCCTAGCTTAAGAGATTCACGAAAGTGTTTCTCTGCTATCGTTAGATTTTTTTGAGATTGAATTAAACCATGAAGATAATAGAAGAAGCCTTGTTGTTTTCGAATTAAAGCTGACTTAGGGTTTTTTATTAATTTTAAAATTTTCTCAGTTCTATCAAAATTTTGATTTCTTAGACTAAGGAATGCAAAAATTAAGACTTCATTTTTAAAATAAAGAACAACTAAAAGTATTGAGAGAATAATTAAAAATATTCCGTTACCTATGAAAGTTTCTGTGATTTGATAAACTCCATATGTAAGGAGTAGTGTCGAAGCTATGAGCTTAATTATTTTTGGTATCATATATGCTGCTAATTTACAATTTAAAAATATTTATATGATGTTGAATAAAAAGATATTATATTTGCCACCGATTAAATAGACAATTGTGAAAAGGACCTATCAACCATCTAAGAGAAAAAGAAGAAACAAGCACGGCTTTATGGACAGAATGGCGACAGCTAATGGACGAAGAGTGCTATCAGCAAGAAGAGCAAAAGGTAGAAAAAAATTATCTGTCTCTGACGAATTTCGTCATAAGAAATAATTTTTAATAACTTTTTAAAGATGGTGCTTTTACAGCACCTTTTTTTTTATATTTTAGTGTGATTTTATGCCTAAGGATAAAAATATTAAATCAATTCTAATAATTGGTTCAGGACCCATAATTATAGGTCAAGCCTGTGAATTCGATTATTCTGGATCTCAAGCTTTAAGATCTCTTAAGGAAGATGGTATAAAGACCATTTTAATAAATTCCAACCCTGCTACTATTATGACTGACCCTTCAATGGCAGATCATATATATCTCAAACCACTTACTACCAAATCAATATCTGAAATTCTTGAAATCCATGATGATATTGATGCTGTTTTACCAACAATGGGTGGGCAAACTGCTCTAAATCTATGTATTGAGGCTCAGGAGAAAGAAATTTGGTCAAAACACTCAGTAAAAATTATTGGTGTAGATATAGGTGCAATTGAAATAACTGAGGATAGAGAAAAATTTAGAATACTATTAAATAAAATAAATATTCCTGTAGCTCCTGCAGAAAGTGCTTCTTCATTTTTAAAAGGTAAAGAAATAGCTCAACGATTTGGTTTCCCTCTAGTAATTAGACCATCATTCACTTTAGGAGGTACAGGAGCTTCAATAGTTTTTGAAGAAGACAAGTTTAATGATCTTTTAACAAGAGGTCTTGAATCATCACCTATACACGAAGTGCTCATAGATAAAGCTCTTATGGGATGGAAGGAATATGAGTTAGAATTACTTCGTGATAAGAACAATAATATTGTAATTATTTGTACGATAGAGAACATGGATCCAATGGGGATTCATACTGGAGATTCTATAACTGTTGCTCCTGCTATGACTTTATCTGATACTACTTATCAGAGAATGAGAGACATGGCTATAAAGATGATGAAAAGCATAGGAGATTTTTCTGGTGGTTGTAATGTTCAATTTGCAGTTAGTCCAGATGAAAACGAAGATATAGTAGCAATTGAAATAAATCCTAGAGTTTCCAGATCATCTGCTCTAGCATCTAAAGCTTCTGGTTATCCTATTGCAAAAATTGCTGCGAAATTAGCTCTTGGTTATACTCTTGATGAACTAAGTAATCAGATTACTAAATCAACTTCTGCTTTATTTGAGCCAACACTAGACTATGTTATTGTCAAAATTCCTAGATGGAATTTTGATAAGTTTGAGGGGTCTGATAGAACTTTAGGTTTGCAAATGAAAGCAGTTGGAGAAGTAATGGGAATAGGTAGATCATTTCAAGAAGCTCTTCATAAAGCTACTCAATCACTTGAAATAAAAAGAAATGGACTAGGAGCAGATGGAAAGGGATATACAGATAAGGATACAATTATTAGTAAGCTAACAAATGCAAGTTGGGATAGAGTTTTCGTTATATATGATGCTATTCAAGCTGGAATTTCACTTGACAGGATTTATGATATAACAAAAATTGATATGTGGTTTCTTAAACAATATGAAGAACTATATCAATTAGAAAAAGAAATTTCTATTCACAAAATAGATGATATAGAATATGATATTCTTCTTGAAGCAAAACAAAAAGGTTTTGCAGATAGACAAATAGCATTTATGTTAAACTGCTTAGAAAGTCAAGTTTATAAAAAAAGAGAAGAATTAGGTGTTAAAAGAGTTTATAAATTGGTTGACACATGTTCGGCTGAATTTCCTGCTCAAACACCATATTATTATTCAACTTTTGAAGAAAAAATTAAAACTAAAGATAATCGTGAATTTTCTGAGAATGAAAGTATAGTTTCAGAAAAGAAAAAAATTGTGGTATTAGGCTCAGGTCCAAATAGGATTGGACAAGGTATTGAATTTGATTACTGTTGTGTTCATGGAGTTCTTGCAGCCAGTGAATGTGGTTATGAGACTATAATGATCAATTGTAATCCAGAGACAGTTTCTACTGATTTTGACATTTCTGACAAGCTTTATTTTGAGCCTGTTTTTTGGGAACATATCTATGACATTATAAGACATGAAAACCCTTATGGAGTTATTGTTCAACTTGGTGGACAAACTGCATTAAAACTTGCTGAAAAATTAGATAGATACAATATTAAAATTATTGGAACAGAGTATAAATCTCTTGATTTAGCAGAAGATAGAGGAAGCTTCTCAACTTTATTGAAAGAAAATAATATTCCTTATCCTGATTTTGGGGTTGCTACAAATGCCGAGGAGGCAGTGGAGTTATCATCAAAGTTAAATTTTCCTATTCTAATTAGACCTTCATATGTTCTAGGAGGACAAGGAATGAAAATTGTAATTAATAAAGAAGAATTAGTAGAACATGTAGTTGATCTATTATCTAAAATACCCAACAATAATCTTTTACTTGATAATTATCTTGATGGAGCTATAGAAGCAGAGGCTGATGCTATTTGTGATGGAGAGGATGTTTATATAATAGGTATAATGGAGCATATTGAACCATGTGGTATTCACTCAGGTGACTCAAATGCAACTCTTCCTGTCTTTAATTTAGGTGAACTTATTGTTCAACAAATAAAGGACCATACAAGAAAGATTGCCTTAGCATTAAATACAGTTGGATTAATTAATATTCAATTTGCTATTAAAGATGATATGGTATTTATAATTGAGGCAAATCCGAGAGCTTCAAGAACTGTTCCGTTTATATCAAAAGCTTACAAGGAACCTTATGTTAACTATGCAACTAAAGTAATGTTAGGGGAAAATAAGTTAAAAGATTTCAACTTCAAGCCTAAGTTAGATGGATATGCAATAAAACAACCTGTTTTCTCTTTCAATAAATTTCCTGATGTAAATAAACAACTTGGACCTGAGATGAAAAGTACTGGTGAAAGTATTCTTTTTATAGATGATTTAAATGATGATTCTTTCATTGAGCTTTATTCAAGAAGAAAGATGTACTTAACAAAATAATTATTCTATTATTTTATCTTCCACTATAATTCTTTGTAAAAAATCTTCATCAGGTTTTGCAATTTCCTTGTAATTCTCACTATTTAAAATTGATGAATAGTTTCCATTTATTTGGTCAATAGCAATCTTTAGAAGAGGTTCATCATTATCTCCAAGAACTCCAGGGTTTGATAATGATTCTTTGATAAAAACATCTGGTTCAAGACCATCAGGAAAATCAGTATATCCAGCAACATTTCCAATTTTAAGAACTATTGGTTGCATAGCATACATATGGTTGGGATTTTTATCTCTTGAATCATTTATGTAGTCATAAACAGTAATTGATCCTTGATTTTTTCCAACAGTAAAGTCTCCAATATGTATTACATCAATGTATGGATCTAGACCATTAATTAACAACTCACTGGCAGAAGCTGTTCTAGATGATGTTAGAACAAATACTCTATTTAGGTTTAGAGAGGATATTGATTGATCATTATCTAGTTTATTTGTAAACTTATTTAAAAGTGATTCTGGACTATTCTCGTTCCAATAATCCATGAGTTTGGAGTTCCATGTTTCTTTAGCAAAAACTTGATTATTAAATTGACCAGTTATCATTGAAGCTAAATTTATAGATGTAGAGATTCTTCCACCAGGATTATATCTCAGATCAATAACCAATTCTTCAACACCATTAGATAAGAAATTCGCAAAAACATCATTAAGCTCAGAATTATAATCTTTATTTTCTGATTCAACAACTCCAACAAACTGGTTGTACATTAAATATGCTATTTTTTTACCCTCGCTCTCAATAACTTTAGAAATATGGACAGGATTTTTTATAATTCTCGATTTGACAAGTGATATGCTTTCTTGCCCTGGAATTATGTTAGCACATTGATTAGTTTCGTTATAACTAAGTTCAGAAAATTTAATTGTATAAGTATTGTTCTCATTATTATATAGAAGATCCCTGTAGTTTTCTCTAGTTAGCCTAGAACCATTAATCTCACTAAATAACATACCTCTTTTGACTCCTTTTGATTCTGCATCTGAGTTTTTACTTACGTATCTAACAAATCCAAATATATTTTGGTCATTACATTCAACATATAAACCAAATTCCATTCCATCTGAGTTATCAATACCTTGAAGCATATTTTCAAGTTCAATGTAATCATCAACAATCCAGCTAAATCTATCATCTGGATGTTTAAGCGTATTAAAGAATGATTCAGGATTTGGATTTTGACTAAGGTAGTAAGCGTAATCAGATTCATTTTCTGTTTTACTATCCGATAAATTCATAACACTTTCTTGCCAATAATAATATTGGTTGAGACCTTTCCATATAAAGTCGCTAATTTCAAGATCTGTTTCAAGTCTAATTATATTAGGATCATCATCATCTGTTTTTTTACAACTATTAAAGATAAAAATGGAAGCTAAAAGAAGTAGATTTATTTTTTTCATAAATTAAAAGTAGGACTATATTCCGGTGTAGTTGTATGGTGAGATTTGTTTTAACTCATTTTTAATAGTAGTGTCAACATCAAGTTTGTCAATAAATTCATGAAGGGATTTTTTATCAATCTTTTCGTTATTTCTGGTAAGCTCTTTCATTATTTCATAAGGATTATTGTATCCTTCACGTCTTAAAATTGTTT
>Ga0213869_10000123_pt1 | contig 61020 bp, 59 predicted proteins | sample PICome_10_FD_160083 | JGI IMG/M metagenome (GOLD analysis project Ga0213869, IMG submission 160083) | Coastal seawater microbial communities near Pivers Island, North Carolina, United States - PICO132 | ecosystem: Environmental > Aquatic > Marine > Coastal | place: USA: North Carolina... | reverse complement strand
GAAGCAAATATTGTGATTTCTGTTCCATCCGCAACTACTGATGCGCCGTTTGTAAATTCTTCGTAATCATTTTCAAATTTTAGGTACTCAAGATTCTGTCTTGTTAGAACGATAGCCTTTGGATTACCCGATTTTGTAAATGCATATCTATAGGCATGCTCAACTTCAATACTGTTAGATGGACGTATAACATCTAAATTGGGTATTAATCTTAAGGCCATTAGGTGTTCTATTGGTTGATGTGTGGGACCATCTTCACCTAGATATATTGAGTCATGTGTAAAAATGTATACTGAATCAATATCCATCAGAGCTGCAAGTCGTATGCTTGGCCTCATGTAGTCAGAGAAAACTAGAAAAGTTGACCCATAGCCCATTAAATGACTGTGTAGTGTGATTCCATTCACTATTGCACCCATGGCGTGCTCTCTTATTCCGTACTCTAAATTTCTGCCAGAGAAATCAGATGCGGAGAATGTAGAATCACCAATGATCTGTTTAGTTGAAGCTGTTAGATCTGCGGATCCACCAAGAATATTATTAGTGTGTTTTCCAATTTCATTTAATATATTTGATCCTGCAATACGTGTGGCCTGTGTTGATTTTTCATAATTAAAATCTATAGACAACTCATTAGATATTAGTAAATCCCAATTCTGCATAAAGGTTGCATCACTTTTGTATTTTTCCTGGAATAATTTTTCCCAATCACTGTATGCATGATTGTCTTCGTCTCTCTTCTCAGCAAAATACTCATAAACATCTGAATCATGCTCAAATAAATCTCCTTGCCATTTCAAATTTTTCTTAAATTCTTCCATCTCTTCAGCTCCAAGCGGTGATCCATGAATTCCACTTGTATCTTGTTTGTTTGGTGCAAATTTACCAATGATTGATTTAGCCATGATTATTGAGGGTTTATCTATAATTAACTTCGCCTCCTCTAGGGCTGTAGTAATCTCATCTTCGTTATGTGCATCGACTTCAAGAACATGCCATCCAATTGCCTCAAATTTCTTTTTTTGATTAGTGGTTGATACTTTCGACACCCTTCCGTCAATTGAAATATTATTATTGTCAAACACATAAATTAACTTACCGAGTTTCCAAACTGCGGCTAGTTCAGCAGCCTCAAAAGAGATTCCTTCCATCAAATCACCATCAGAAACTATCCCATAAGTAAAATGATCGACGATGTCTTTTCCTAAAAGTTCTGAAAGGTATCTTTCAGCAACTGCAAAACCAACTCCTGTTGAAAACCCCTGACCCAAAGGACCTGTTGTCATATCTATACCTACAGATAAATCAAATTCTGGATGCCCAGGTGTTTTTGAGGCATATTGTCGAAAATTCTTTAAGTCTTCTTTCGTTAAATCAAATCCATTTAAATGAAGTAAAGAATAAAGTAGCATTGATCCATGACCGGGACTCAAGATAAACCGATCTCTATTTATCCAAGAGGGATTTTCATTTGAAACTTTTAAAAACTTTTTATAAAGGACTGTTCCAACGTCAGCCATTCCTAATGGCATTCCGGGATGGCCAGATGCCGCTTCCTCAACACCTGCAGCTGCAAGAATTCTCAATGAGGTTGTGACTTTATCGAACATTTTAATAGTATAGGTCCTAGTTACACAGAGGCAAAAGAGTCTTTTGCGTGATATGAAGACCTAACAAGTGGTCCTGACTCAATATGAGGAATTCCAAAAGATTCTCCAATTGATTTATATTTTATAAATTCCTCTTTATCAACATATCTATGAATTGGTCTATGTTTCGCTGTTGGTCTCAAGTACTGACCAATTGTCACAATATCTACATTAATTTGCGAAAGATCTTCTAAAACGGCAATTACTTCTTCAAACTCTTCACCCATTCCAACAATGAGGCCAGTCTTTGTCTTACCTAGGAATGCTGATTCTTTTGCATACTGTAATAACGAAAGGGATCGACCATATGATGCTGCAGTTCTTATTTCACGTTGAAGCCGTGGAACTGTTTCTAAATTATGATTTAAAACCTCCGGGCTTGCTTCAATAATGTTATCTATAGCCCCTTTATCTCCTTTAAAGTCGGGAATAAGTACTTCTACACTTGTTGAAGGGTTTAATCTTTTAACTTCATTTATTGTCTGTGCGAAAAAATTTGATCCACCATCTGGAAGATCATCCCTATTTACAGAAGTTATTACGGCATGTGTAAGCTCCATAGTCAGAACACTTTCTGCAACACGCAATGGTTCTAACTCATCAAGGTCATTAGGCTTCCCAGTATTAACATCGCAGAATCCACAAGCTCTGGTGCAGGTATCTCCCATAATCATGAATGTTGCAGTGCCCATAGACCAGCACTCATATATATTTGGACATGAGGCTTCTTCACAGACTGTATTTAGTTTTTTTTCAGAGATTAAGTTCTTTAAATCTCTGTAATCTTTTCCTAGGTTTGCTTTTACCTTCATCCATTCTGGTCTTTCAGGCTCATTAGGCAATAATCCTTTTATGGTAATTGGTACAAGATTGTTATTTTTTTGAAAAACACCCTTATCAAGCATCTCATCAATTTCATGTTTTTTGTGTTTTTTAAGTTGGGTTGGAGTGAATTGTGACATTTGTATTCCTACATCTTTGTAGCCAAATTCAGCAACAAAAGTCTCTGTTATTTTATTAACAACATCATCAAATGAAATATCTGTATTGAAAGTGTGTACTGAGGCTACTTTCTCCTCTTGATTTCCACATGGGTTTATGAAATCAAAGCCTTCAAGTTTATCAAAAATATTTAATGCGAAACCATGATATGTTGTCCATTTACTAACTTTTACTCCTATCGATGCGATTTTTCCTTCTGGAGTCCATACACCAGTATCATCTTCCTTTGAAAAAGCCTCTATACCAAAACTACTAAGAGTTTTAATTATTGTTTGCTCAAGACTTCTTACAAAAGGTATTACTTTCTTGGGATCTTGAAGTCTCATTATTGGATAACCAATTAACTGGCCCTTGCCGTGAAAAGTTATATCTCCACCTCTATCGGTTTCAAAAAATTCAATACCTTTTTTTTCTAATTCGTCACTATCAAGAAGTAGGTTTTTTGTATCTCCTGTTCGACCGATGGTGATGACATTATTGTGCTCTAAAAGGAGTAAGTAATCATAAGGATTATTTTCACCTGCTACAGATTCTTTTAATCCCTTTTGTAGGATTAAAGCCTCAGAGTATGGAAGGTTTCCAAGCCAACGTACGTTAAGTTTTCTCAATTAAGATCATCTGCCCATGGATGGTTTTCTAATTTATCTTTAATACTATTTAGAAACAATAATGCTGTTGAACCGTCAAAAACTCTATGGTCCCAGGTAAGACTAAGAACTCCTGTATTTCTTATAGCAATAGAATCAGATCCATCCGCAGACTCTATGACAACAGGTTTTTTCTTAATGGATTCTGTGGAAAGAATTGCTACATTTGGCTGATTAATAATTGGAGATGTAATAAATGAATTAAAAGACCCATTATTAGATATTGTAAATGTACTACCTGTCACATCCTCAAGTCCGTATTCTTTATTTCTGAGTATTGAAGAAACTTCTGTAATCTTTCTTGCTAATCCACGTAAATTGAAGGAATCTGAATCCTTTATTGTCCCAACAAGTAAACCCTCTCTATTCAAGTCGACTGCAATGCCAAGATTAATAAAATCATGGAGGTCATGCGTATTATTTTCAAGATCGAATGAACTATTAACAACAGGGAACTCCCTCAAAGCATTAATGGTTGCAACGGATATGAATGGTAAGAATGTTAAAGAGAAACCTTCTTTTTGCTTGAATTCACCTTTTATCTTATTTCTTAGAACTGATATATTTTCATAGTCCACCTCTACGGAAGTCATGACATGGGCAGAGGTTTGTTTTGAAAGAATCATATTTTCAGCAATTCTCTTTCTGAGCCTAGGAATGGATCCTGTTGAAGTTACTTTTTGTTTATCATTTTCTGAGGAAACATGCTTTTCTTCTTGAGGATTCTTTTCGGGAACTGATGGTGCGGGTTCAGACTTCAATAAAGCCTCGATATCTTTACGTGTTATACGCTTATTTTTTCCAGTTCCAGTAACTTGTGTTAAATCGATACTGTTATCTCCAGCAAGCTTTCTTACTATTGGTGAAAGTTTTAAATCTTTAGGTGCTTTTGCTACTATGTCAGTTTTAGAGCTCTCTATGTTGGATGTTAAATCTTCTTTTGGTAACTCTACTTTTATGGCCTCCTCAACTACTTTTGCGGCCTCTTCTTTTATTGAGTCATCTCCACCAAGTTCCATTAGCCCGACTCCAACTTCAACTGTTTCACCCTCTTCTACTAGTAAAGAGGTAACTTTTCCTGAAAATGGTGATGGGACTTCTGTGTCTACTTTATCAGTTGAAATTTCAAGTATCGGATCATCTTCTTTAACTTCATCACCCACAGAGACAAGCCACCTCAGAATTGTTCCTTCTGTTACCGTTTCCCCCAGCTGAGGCATTTTTACAATTTCACCCATAGTTCTATTGTAATTCTTTAATAGCTTTTATAACATTTTCAACACTAGGAATAAAGCTATCTTCCAATACTGGTGCAAAGGGAATATGGGTATTTGGTGACGTTACTTTTACAATCGGATTATCCAATGTCCAAAACCCTTTATCGGCGACGAATGAGGATATCTCAGATGCAATAGAAGAAAATGGAACATCTTCTTGCAAAATAACCAGATTAGATGTTTTCTCAACAGATTTTAATATTGTTTCTTCATCTATTGGAAAAATACTTCTTAAGTCAATAACTTCAACTGAAATACCATCATTATTTATTGTTTCTGCAACCTCAAGAGCCGTTGGGACCATTCCTGACCAAGCTACTAAAGTTACATCTGATCCATCTTTAACAATGTTTGCCTTTCCTATCTCTACTTCATATAGACCTAATGGCACTTCCATTTTTAGATCAGGTTTTCTATACAATTTTTTATGTTCTAAAAACATTACTGGATTGGGATCATTGATTGATGCTATAAGTAGTCCTTTTGCATCATAGGGGTTAGCTGGTGCAACTACTTTTATACCAGGGTGATGGGCCAAAAGTGACTCTGGACTAATCGAATGAAAAGGACCCGATCTTGTTCCTGCTCCTGTTGGTCCTCTTACAACCATGGGAACTGGCTTTCCAGCCTTCCAGAAATACTTTGCGGCTTCGGTAGTAATCTGATCAAGTGCTGGATAAACAAAATCAAAAAATTGAAGTTCGACAATCGGAATTTTTCCATAAAGTGCTGCGCCTACTGCTGCACCCATAAAGGCACCCTCTGAAATTGGAGTATCTAAAACCCTAGATGAGCCATATTTTTCATGTAAACCTTTTGTGGCTTTGAAAGCTCCTTCAAATGCACCTATGTCCTCTCCCATCATGAATACATCTTTATTATTGTCCATAGCTTCATCGAGTCCATTTGTAATTGCTTCAATAACGTTCATAGTCTTAGTTTTCAAACCATCATTAGTAGCCACAGGTATCGATCTAGTTTCAAAGATATCTTGGATTTCTTCTTTAGGGTCCGGATCTTCCTGATCTTTAGCCCACTCTAAAGTCTCTCTAACTTCAGTTTCAATTTTTTCAGCCAGTTGGATAAAGTCTTCCTCAGTAAAAAGCTCTTCTCTAGATAGTGATTCTTCAAATCTCAAAACAGGATCTCTATCCATCCAAAAATCTCTTACTTCATCTCCAACATATTCTGCAGGATCATGGCCAGCATGGCCGTAGTGTCTAAAGGTTACTAACTCTATTAGCGTTGGTCCTTTACCAGAACTTGCTTTATCACGTGCCTTATGCATTGCGTTAATAACTTCATATATGTTATTCCCATCAATAATGACAGATTCAATTCCATAGCCTAAACCTCTGTCTGCAACATTTGGGGTCCCAAATTCTGTTTCATTTGGAGAGGAATAAGCAAACTGATTATTTTGAACAGTGAAAATAATTGGTAGATTGTGAACACCTGCCATATTTATACTCTCATGCCAAGTTCCGGTTGCCGTTGCACCTTCACCACAGTTTGCAACTGCTACGACATCATTGTCCTCAATCTGAGCTGTTAATGCCACTCCCACTGCAACGGGTGCTGAATCTGGTAATGGTGAGACAACCATTAATGTTCCTTTATCAACAACACCAAAATGACTGTTTCCGTCTCGACCTTTTGATGGACCATCTTTTTTACCATAAAAGTTAAGAGCAATTTCTTTAAGTGTTACCCCTCTATTTATTTGTACTCCTAGATCTCTATGTGTTCCTCCAAAAACATCTTGTGGTTTCATACCAGTTCCTATACCTGCCATTGAGGCTTCTTGGCCAATACCTGGATAGACGGCTCCAGAGAGTTGACCACCTTTATACATTTTTAAGAGTCTGTCTTCAAGAATTCTTTGAGTCTTCATTGATTTATAAATATCCCAAAGTTCATCTTTTGATAAAGATGCAGAATGTCCAAGTCGTTCAATTTTCTTTATATCCATTAGTGCAGTCCCTTTCCATTTAAAGATAATAATGATTCTCCGACAGCCTCACTCAAAGTTGGATGAGCATGTATAAATTCAGCAGCCTCATCTGGAAGTGCCTCCCAGCCAACCATGTACATTAATTCATGAATCATTTCTCCAGCACTTGGACCACATATACTTGCACCAACTAAGGGGCCATCTTTTTGTGCATAGACTTTGACCAAGCCTTGATTCTGATTTTGTATCATAGCTCTTCCAATTCCTGCAAAACTATGTTGAGCTTGATTAATATCAATTTCTTCTAATTTTGCTTTATCAGAGTTCAAACCTACTTCAGCAAGCTCAGGATTTGTGTAAACAACATAAGGAATTGCAGAATAGTTAATTGGACTTGGATTTCCGGTTGCAATATAAGTCACTGCTGACATAGCCTCCGCAAAAGCCACGTGTGCTAGTTGGGGGGAATTACTTATGATATCCCCTGCTGCAAAGACATTCTTAGTACCTATTACTTGCATTGTTTCAAGGTTGACGTCTATATATCCATTTTTTGTAGTAACAGAGATATCTTCTAAACCAATATTCTCAGTAAGAGGACTTCGTCCAATAGCAACCAGGATTGTATCAAAGTTTTCTTTTTCTCCATCTGATAAAAGAACTTCTTTATCGGCAACGGAATCTATCGATGTGCCCATTTTGAAAGAAACGCCTCTTTTAGTGAGTTGTTTTCTTAACTCTCCAGAAGTTCTTTTATCAAGTCCTGGAAGTATCTCCTTTTCGAGCTCAACAACAGTAACGTTTGAACCGAGGTCTATAAGAGCACTTGCAAATTCACAACCTATGGCTCCAGCGCCGACAATACAAACATTTTTTGGTGGCTGCTCCCAATTAAGGGCAGAATCAGAACTTATGATAAATTCATTATCAAATTGTAAGCTTGGTAATTCTCTTGGTTTGCTACCAGTAGCTAGGAGTATGTAATCGGATTCTATACTTATTTCCGAACCATCTTCTTTTTTAACAAGGACAGACTGTTCATTTTCTATCTTACCCCAGCCATTTATAACATTTACCTTTTTACTTTTAAGCAGCATACCTATGCCATTAACTAATCCCGAAATGATATCTTGTCTTTTTAAGGCTGATTTATTCCAATCTATTTCTGAAGTTTCAACTTGAATACCATAGTCAGAGGCATTGTTAATTTCATGATTGAGCTCTGCGAGGTGTAGCCAATATTTTGCAGGTATGCATCCCCTGTTTAAACAAGTCCCACCAAGAATATCCGATTCTACAAGTGTTACTTCAAGGTCAAAGTTATTCGCATAAAGAGCAGCTGCGTATCCAGCTGGTCCTCCGCCAATAATGGTTAATTTTTTCAAATTACCTCTTTCTAGATAGGGTTTCTATCAAATCGAGATAATAACTGTACTCTCTTCAGGGGTTCCCATTAAAAGTAGTCAAAGTTATTGTCACTATTAAATCTAGTAAAAAAGAATACATTTACCAACTTAAGATACTCCATTAATTTGATAATATATACGTATGCAAACCAGATTCTTAATTCTTTCATCGTTGCTTACTGGTTTACTTATCCTTGTGTCTTTTGGGGTTTGGCTAATAACAAATTAATATGAACAGTTTTGAAATGCCTGATGGGATTTACCATATCCCCCTGAGGCTCCCATGGGGCACACCAAGTAATGTGAATGTTTATCTTATAGAAGATCATGATGGATATGTCATGATCGATTGTGGCGTAAACGGGTCAGAATATCTTGATCTACTTAATGGTCATCTAAATGAGATTGGAATAAGGTTTAGTGATATTAAATTATTAATCGGTACCCATATGCATCTTGATCATATTGGCCTATCTGGTAGCTTAAGGGAATTTGATATACCTTTCGCCCTTTACGAAAATAGTATTGAATATCTCAACGAATATAATGACTGGTCGGTGAGATTTAAAGACTTAATTAGAATGGCAAAGAGTGAGAGTGCTCCTGTAGATTTTATTGATGATCTTAAATCAATTACAACACCAGTCTATGCTGGAAAACTAACAAGGCCGGATGTTCTTTTATCAGAAGGCAAAATCACTTCACTTAAAAGAAAAATTAATGTTCTATTTACTCCAGGTCATGATTACAGCGAAATATCTCTTCACGATGAACACTCAAGAATTATATTTTCTGGTGATCACATACTTCCAAGAATTACTCCATTCATTCCAGTACAAAATGAAGAAAGTAATCTCCTTAAGGGTTTTCTTGATTCTTTAGACAAGGTACATACAGTAGATCACGATATTATTGCTCCGGGTCATGGAAATATAATCTCAACACCTCATAAAAGAATCGAACAAATGAAACTTCACCACCAAAGAAGATCTGATAAAATTTTAGAGTTTTTAAAAAAAAGTGATTTAACGGGTTGGGAACTTACTAATCAATTATTTCCCAGAAAACTAGATTCATTAAATCTTAGACTTGCATTTCAAGAAACTTTAGCACACCTTCATTTATTACAATCTAACAATAATGTTTCAAGTAATTTTACAAATGGAATAAAAAAGTGGTCTTTAAGAAACTAAACTGTCTTGTATCCCCTGTTTTTAGCTTCCTCTAAGGAATCTGGTGAAAAGGATTGAATTTTATTATTTTTCAACATTTCCTTTTCTTCAAATAGGGTTTCAAGTGTTTTGAACTGGTCATCATTGTCACAGTCGTAAACCTTCATATTTAAGCGATTTCCTAGAAATCTATAATTTTCAAACCTGTTTAAACGACCCACTTTATAAATTAATTAGTTCTGCAATTTTAGATCTTGCTGACTTCGAAGAACCAAACAATAATGAATCAGATTTAGCTTTCTTAAAATATAAATGAGCCGGATGCTCCCAAGTAAACCCTATACCTCCGTGTACCTGAATATTGTCACCAGCTATTTTGTTGTACACTTCAGAACAATAAGACTTAGCTAATAATGAACTCATCTCTAATTCCGTGGCATCATCTATATCAATCCTTACGGAATTGTAAGCTAAGGATTTTGCACTTTCGATTTGTAGTAACATGTTTGCACATATGTGCTGTATTGCCTGAAATGAACCAATAGGTCTTCCAAACTGGATTCTCTCTTTTGCATAGTTTGTTGACATCTCCAGACATGCCTGAGAACCTCCGACCTGTTCCATTGAAAGAAAGGCTGTAGCAATATTTTGTATTTTTTTCCAAGTACTTAGTTCATCATTCATGACAATCATTATATTTTCAGAGGAAATAGCAACATCCTTGAAAGTAATTTCGGTTAATGGTCTTGTTTGGTCAAGGGATGGTGTATTTTTCACATTCACACCCTTATCACTAGTTTCTACAAGAACAAATTTAAATTGATTTCCATCTTTTGCTAGTACTGCAATATAGTCAGACACATCACCGAACATTACATATTTTTTTGTTCCACTTAGCATCCAACCGTCTCCTGAAGGGGCGAGAGAAGTTTGAATACTTTCGTTGTTAATTTCATATTTATCGGTCTCATATATTCCGAAAGTACCAATTTTTTCTCCAGTTATAATTTCAGATAAGTACGTTTTCTTAATTTCATCACTTGAGTTCAAGAGTAGATGTTTAAACACAACACCAGAACTAAAAAGAGGAATAATTGGTAAATAATATCCTGCTACCTCAGAAAGAATTGAAGCATCGACAGTCGAAAAGCCAAGCCCCCCATCATCTTCAGCGACATCCAAGGCTAACCAACCCTGTTCATTTACTAGTTTCCATAAATCTAAATCTAATCGCACGTCTTCATCAACTTTTTTTATAGTATCCAAAAGATCTATTTGTTCAGATAGTAGTTTTTCCGCATTTTCTTTTATTTCTTTTTGTAAGTCTGTAAGTATAAATTGCATTTCCTTAGTCTAATTTTATTTTTTATTTTTCGTATTGAAATATCGTTTGTTTTTATTAATAATTAACATGGTATGTATGTTGAAAATTACAAACTTACACGCAAACGTAGAAGATACTCCTATTTTAAAAGGAATCAATTTAGAAATTAAGCCTGGAGAGGTTCATGCGATTATGGGTCCCAACGGATCTGGTAAGTCAACCTTATCTAATGTCTTAATGGGTAACCCAGTTTATGAGGTAACAGAAGGCACAATAGTATTTAATGGTAAAGATATTACTGAAGAACCTGTAGACAATAGAGCAAAAGAAGGAATGTTCCTGGCTTTTCAGTATCCTGAATCAATACCTGGAGTAACAATTGTCAATATGCTAAAAACAGCTCTTACCAACATTGAAAATACTGACTATTCAACCCTTGAACTTAGGCTTAAGGTGGCAGATGCAATGAAAGACTTGGGTTTATCTCCAGATTTTGTTGATAGATACTTAAATGAAGGATTCTCAGGTGGAGAAAGAAAGCGTAATGAAATACTCCAATTAGCCGTATTAAATCCAAAACTTGCCATTCTAGACGAAACTGATTCAGGATTAGATGTTGATGGATTGAGAATAGTTGGAGAAGGTATCAGCAAGCTGAGAACACCTGAAAGGGGCTATCTTATAGTGACTCATTACCAAAGACTATTGGAGTACATAACACCTGATTTTGTGCATGTATTTGTAGATGGCAAAATTGTAGAAACAGGTGGTAAAGAGTTGTCTGATAAACTAGAAAAAGAAGGATATGAATCCTACCAATGAGTGAATTTGAAGATATTAAAAAAGACTTTCCTATTTTTAATCGTGAAGTTAATTCTAAAAAATTAACCTATCTTGACTCTGGGGCAACAGCACAAAAACCACAATCAGTTATTGATGCTATGAATAATGTTTACACTAATACGAATGCCAATGTCCACCGAGGAACTTATGTACTGTCTGCTGAAACAACACACCTTTACGAAGATGTTCGAAAAAAATGTAAGAAATTTTTAAATGCATATCACTCTGATGAAATCATTTTTACTAAAGGTGCAACTGAAGGGTTTAACTTACTAGCTAATTCTATTTCTAAAAAATTTCTCAAACCCGGAGATGAAATTTTACTTACTGAGATAGAACACCATGCAAATATCATCCCATGGCAAATGGTTGCAAGCCAATATGATTTACAAATTAAATACATAGCAGTGGATGAAAATTTTTCTATCGATTTAGAAGACCTTAAAGAAAAAATATCAAGCAAGACTAAGGTTGTTTCCATCACAGGTGAATCTAATCTTTCCGGGTTGCTTCCGGATATTAAATTAATTCGATCGCTTGTAAGAGAACATTCAGACGCATTATTTATACTTGATGGGGCTCAACTCGTTCCTCATAGAAAAGTTGATGTTCAAGCCTTAGGAATTGATTTTATAATATTCTCTGGTCACAAATTATTGGGACCCACAGGGATAGGGGTTGTTTGGGGAAGATTAGATTTATTAAATCAGCTTGGACCTGTTTCAGGTGGTGGAGATATGATTGAAGAGGTTTACTATGATCGCGCTACATGGGCACCGGTACCGCATAAATTTGAAGCTGGAACCCCTCCTTATGTAGAGGCAATTGGATTAGGTGCAGCAATTGACTACCTAGAAAATATCACAATGGAAAAAGTATCACAGCATTCAGACACACTCAGAGAATATGCTCAAGAAATATTTACAGACATTGATAGGGTTAATGTAATTCATACAAATGAAGAGTTTGCTGGCTGCACATTTAGTATGTATGTTGATCAAATACACGCAACCGATATTTCATTGATGCTAGACACATACGGAGTAGCTGTAAGAGCGGGTCATCACTGTGTACAGCCTTTCCACAGAAAATTAGGCATAGATGCAACCTTCAGAGCAACAGGGTACATTTACAATGATGAAAATGATCTTGATATTTTTAAAGATGCCCTTCTCGGCAGTATTGAAATGTTAGGTTAATTAATGGCTATTGATCAAAAAGTACAAGATTATAAAAAAATGTTGGATTTATTTCCAAATGCACAAGAGAAATATCAATATTTAATTGAACAAGCAAAAGATAATACTAATTTTCCCGAAGAGCTTAGAAATGATCATTTCAAAGTTAGTGGATGTCAAAGCCAAGTATGGTTAATTCCTGAAGAAAAAGATGAAAAAGTATATTTTATGAGCGACTCTGATGCACTCATTGCAAAAGGACTAGTAACGCTCATTGCATCAATTTATTCAGATGAAACACCAGAAGATATAATCAATTCAGAAATAGATTTAATGGAAGAGTTTGAACTTGGGGTAATTTTAAGCCCAGCTAGAAGAAATGGTGCTTTTAATATGTTAAAAATGATTAAAGATTACGCGGTAAAACTCAAAAAAGCTTAAATTTATATCCACCAATTTTCATGAGCGAACTCTATCCACACTGGATTAGTGAATTTTGCAACTTCTTTAACAAAGTAATGCGGTTCAAATTCACTTTCGTTGTTCCACCAAAGTGACATAAATCTAACATCACATTCGTGATTAATATTTTCTTTTATATATGTAGAGAGCTTTTCGAATGTTTCTCCACTGTCACAAATATCATCAACGATAAGTATTTTTTTATCAGATGGCCTTGGGAGATAATTTTCCCAATGTGGAAAATCTCTTGTTGAAGCATGAACAGGTTTAAATGGGACATTTAATTTATGAGACATCATGACACCTGGAATAAGGCCACCCCTACTAATTCCAACAATTACATCTGGTTGGAATTCATCTTTTTCTAGTTGTTCGCAAACTAAGCCTGTATCTTTAAATTGTTCATCCCAAGTGTAATTTAGTTTTTCCATATGATGAATAATTCTATCAAATTTAGAATCCATCACGACAATTATTTGAATAAATATTTACCTCTAAAATTAATTCGTTAGTTGTGGTTCGTTTATAATGAGCTCATGAAAAGGAGGTAAGGATGCATAAAAGATGGGCGGTAGGTCTAATCTTAATCAGTATTCTTACTATGGCATGCGGTGGAGCCGCATCCGTAGACGAATATAAAGCTGCATTTGTGTATGTAGGTCCAACTGACGATGGTGGTTGGTCTCAAGCACATGATGTAGGTCGACAATATCTAGTAGAACAAACTGGTATTCAAACAGAGTACACAGCTCTAGTACCAGAAGATGCTACAGAATTCAGAACAGTTGCAGAAGCATATATTGAACAAGGTTACAATATTATCTTTGGAACTACTTTTGGGTATATAGATGCAATGGCGGAAATGGCAGAGGAATATCCAGATGTTATTTTCCTACACTGTTCAGGTTATCTAAATAACGATACGAACTTTGCAAATTATTTTGGGAAGATGTATCAACCTAGATATCTCTCTGGTTTAGCTGCAGGAGCGATGACTGATTCAAATAAAATTGGTTATGTTGCGGCTTTCCCAATACCGGAAGTAATTAGAGGAATTAATGCTTTTGCTGCAGGTGTAAATGAGGTAAACCCTGAAGCTACTGTTGAAGTGGTTTGGACATTCACCTGGTTTGGTCCAGAAGCAGAAACGCAAGCTGCAAATGCTTTACTTGAAAAAGGTGCAGATGTTCTTGCGCAACATCAAGACTCCACAGCAACCGGATTAGCTGCAGAAGCTGCTGGTGCAAAATGGATATCTTACAATACTGCCTACGGACAAGACTCTGCTCCGGAAGCTTTTGTGACAGCTCCAGTCTGGGATTGGGGTCCATATTATGTAAATATTGTTGAACAGATAATAGATGGGACTTTCACAACTGAAAGTTACTGGGGAGGCATGGAAACTGGTTTAGTTTCTCTATATGACTTATCTTCAGATGTTCCATCTGATATAGCAACATTAATTGCAGAAAAAACTGAAGCTATTATCGATGGCACTTTAGAAGTCGAAATAGTTGAAGAAGAATTTATTAGTAACGTTATCGGAACAGTTAATCCGTAACTTAGACTTTTTACAATGTCCTGATCTTTCGATTAGGACATTGTAATAATTTAATAAATGAACCAAATTATTCTAGAAGCTAAAAATATATCAAAATCCTTTGGGAAAACCCAGGCATTAAAGAACGTTGATTTTTATTTAAATAAAGCACAAATACATGGTTTACTTGGTGAAAATGGAGCTGGTAAGTCATCTCTGATGAACATTTTATCTGGAATCTATCAACCAGAAACTGGCTCTATTTACATTGAAGGTAAAAAAATTAAAAAACTAAATCCTGATCTTGCTGCAAGATTTGGAATAGGTATGGTTCATCAAGAATTTAGATTAATTAACAACTTTAGTATCAAAGATAATTTGACATTATCAAGATCTAATATCTATAAAGATAATTTTGAAGAAGCATTTGAAAAATACTCAGATATTTTCTCACTATCTGCTGAGTCAAAAACTCTTATAAATGAACTTTCAGTGGGAGAAAAGCAGAAAATAGAAATTATGAAACTTATTTTTAATAACAACAACATTATGTTGTTAGATGAGCCAACTGCAGTACTCACACCACAAGAAACAAATCAACTAAAAATATCACTTAAAAAACTTTCAAGTGAAGACAATAAAACTATTGTCTTAATCACACATAAATTAAAAGAGATTCAGGAATTCACTGAATCAATTTTTGTATTAAAGGATGGAGTGATGGTTGCAAAAGATTTAAAAACACAAAGCGTTACAAAAAATGACTTGATCACCCTCATGATGGGAGAAATTAAGATATCTAAAGTACGAAAAGATAATCTAAAAGGTAACAATAAACTCGAAGTTAAAAATATTTTTTTTGAAAATAATCATTCAAACGTACCAACTTTAGAGAACATATCTCTAACAGTTCAGTCAGGAGAGGTTTTAGGAATAGCAGGAGTTTCTGGTAATGGACAAGTTGAACTCGCCAACATAATATCGGGAATAGAAAGAGAGTATAAAGGAAAAGTTATAGTTAATGGTAAAAATATCTCCAATCAGGGTGTAAGGGCGAGAAAAAATTTAAATTTATCATATATTCCTGAAAATAGACTTGGAGTAGGTCTTGCACCTGGGGTCTCCATAATCGATAATTCTGCTGTAAAAGATTATTTTAAATCAAGACTTGGACCTCATTTATCAAGCAATAAAATGCTAGATTATTTAAATTTACTTATAAAACAATTTTCCATAAAAGCTCCTGATCCAAAAGCTGAAGTTTCTACTCTTTCTGGCGGTAACATGCAGAAATTACTCATGGGAAGAGAATTAATTTCAAATCCGGAAGTAATTATTGCTGCACAGCCAACTAGAGGTCTGGATGTAAGTGCCGTTGAGGCCTTACATGAACTTATCATCAAACAGAGAGATAATGGAGCTGCTGTAATGTTAGTTTCAGAGGATTTGGATGAATTGTTCAAATTAAGTGATAGGATAATCGTTTTATATGAAGGACAAATAGTGAGAGAGTTCAAAATAGATGAGGCTGACATTGAAAGCGTTGGTTTAGCTATGGCAGGCTCTATTGAATAAATATCTAATCTCAAAGAAAATTGTTACTAATGACTTATCAACATTTTATTCTTTTTTGATAGGACTTTCTGTTGGTATAACTATTGGTTCAATAATTCTCTTGGTCCAGGGCCAAAATCCTATAGAAGTTTTCTCGCTTATGCTACGACTGTCAGTTGGTAGCATAAAGAGCATCAGCTCCTCACTTAATAAGGCCACTCCGTTAATACTTGCTGGGCTCGGAATCTCTATAATTAATTCAGTTAAATTATGGAACATTGGCGCTGAAGGTCAAATATTTATGGGGGGAATAGCTTTAAATTTCATGTACATAAGCTTTGAAATTTCAAATTCAAAATTGTCAATAATTCTTCTTCTGCTTTCAGCATTTATAGGTGGTTCAATATGTATACTGCTTCCTGCTGCAGCGAAGGTTCTATTTGGAGTAAATGAAATAATTACTACGTTACTCTTCAACTACATCATTATTGGCTTTACTGTCTACCTTGTAAATGGCCCTTGGAAAGATCCTAACTCTTTAAACTTTCCTGCAGCTACATATGTTGGGAAAGAAGTATATTTACCTACAGTTTTTGGAAGATTGAGCTATGGATTTATTATCTGTATCTTGTGTACAGCTGGTGTGTACTACCTTAAAGAAAAATCAGTTTTTGGTTATGAACTGCGTATATCAGGTGGTTCAGCATTAACTGCAATTTATGCAGGTATTAACGCAAAACAGAAAGCATTTATAGCTATGTTAATTGGTGGTGGCTTGGCTGGTTTAGCTGGAGGAGTTGAATTACTAAGTCAGACTCATAGAGTCTCAACTGGATTATCACAAGGATTTGGTTATACCGCTATTATTGTCGCAGCCATAACTGGAATGAGACCATTAGGTATTTTTTTAGTCGGATCTCTATTTGGAGCCTTAACTATTGGAGGGACCGTCATACAAACTATGGGGGTTAGCAGTTATATTGCAGATGTTATCCAGGCCACAACGTTATTTGGAGCACTTATCTCTCAATTCTTTTTTACCTATAAAATAATGAAAGTTTCGGAAGATGTTTGATATTCAATTAATGGGCCTTCTAAATGCTACTCTGCAAGCAGGAACTTTGCTCTTCATTGCAGCTCTTGGAGAGTTAATAACAGAAAAATCAGGAATTCTCAACCTTGGAGTTGAAGGGATGATTTCAGTTGGTGCAGTAAGCGGTTTTATGGTTGCAGTAAATACTGGAAATTTATTTCTTTCAGTATTGATCGGAATCTTTTCTGCTGCCTTATTTTCATCCTTACACGCTTTTGTAACGGTTATCTTAAAACAAGACCAAACTGTTTCTGGGTTGATCTTGACAATATTAGGACTTTCTTTATCTGCCCTAATGGGGAAGAAGTATGTAGGTAAAAAATTGCCTGTAAAAATAGAAAGTCTTGTAGACATTGACGAACCAAGCAACATTTATGAAGTTTTAATAAGCCAAAATTATATTTTCTATTTGGCCATTTTTCTTATGGTTGCCACATCATTCATTCTTAAAAAAACTATGTTTGGGAGGAGACTTGAAGCTGTTGGCGAAGACTCGAGAGCAGCTGACTCAATGGGTTTAAATGTAAATAAAACACAATTTATTGCAACTTGTGTCGGAGGTGGATTTTCAGGTTTAGCAGGTGTTTATCTTACATTAAGTTACGTACCATATTGGACTGACAATATGACTTCAGGTCGTGGATGGATTGCTTTAGCATTAGTCATTTTTGGAGGTTGGAAACCCTATAGAACAGCCATTGGTGCCGTATTGTTTGGATTTCTTGAGGCTTTAGTTCCTAGATTGCAGACTTATGGGTTTGAATTAAGTCCATATCTTGTCAAAATTACTCCTTATGCAATCACAATTATAATTCTCGTCGTCCTAACTATATACAAAGGTGGTCGCACTGGAGCACCTAACAATATTGGTATTCCATTTTTTAGAGAGAATAGATAACTAAGCATTTACTTCTTAAATTTGTTACTATAAAGATGACTTTAAATGATACCTGTGAGTATCGAAAGGAATGTCATGGACATAAACAAAACTCTTTATAGAGTCAGTAAAGAAATTATAGAAACAGATATTGTTAACCCTCTTTTAATTGGCATTCCAAGAAGAGGTGATCATTTAGCTAAAAGAATATCTAGTAATCTTGATAGCTTTAACTATTCTCATGATTTAGATACCGTGAACTATAAGCCTTTTAGAGATGACCTTGAAAATGAAGGCGATAAATCTTCCTTAACTATAAACCCTACAGGTCGGGATGTTGTACTTATTGATGATGTAGTTTTTACCGGGAGGACCCTAAGAGCTTCTTTGGAAGCTGTTATCTTCTCTGGAAGAGCAAAATCAATTTCTGTAGCCTGTTTGATAGATAGAGGTCACAGGGAACTTCCTATCTCTCCAAAGTTTATCGGCAAAAATATACCCACTAGTGAAAGTGAATATGTTTCTGTTTACTTAGAAGAAGTTGACGGAAAAGATGAAGTCGTAGTAAGTTAATGAATCACTTACTAGATTTTAAAAACATTAATGAAACTAAAGCTTTAACAATTCTTGAAACAACATTAAAAATCCAAAACGGTGAAAAATATAATATAAACGGACATTCAGTCATAAAATTTGATGAACCATCGACTAGAACCAAAATCTCTTTTACAATAGCGGCACAAAAACTTGGCCTAGACTTGATCTTGTTAGATGACATTACATCTTCTAAAACTAAAGGAGAATCACTGGATCATGAAATTCAAACACTTCTTTCGCTTGGAGTAGAATCACTTGTTATACGTACAAGTAAAAATAATATTGAAGAATATAGAAATTTCAAAAACATTGCGATTATAAGTGCAGGTTTTGGTAAAAGTTCACATCCAACACAATCAATTCTAGATGTAGCGACATTATTGAAGTATAAAAAGTTAGATGTTGATATTCCAATAGTTTTTATTGGAGATGTTAAACATTCACGGGTATATTCGTCCACTAAAGAACTACTTAATTTACTTGGGTTTAAAGTTGGAATCTTTACTTCCGAATTTTTTATGCCTCAGGAAATAGATGGATGTTACATCTTTAGTGATTGGGAGGAAGTAATCTCTTCAAAATCAACTATTAATCTCCTTCGAGTTCAAAGTGAAAGAATTGATAATATAGAGGATTATGACCTAAATGAATACATACAGTCGTACCAACTAACAAGTAAAATAATAGATAGAACTTCGTCTGACTTTATGTTCCTGCATCCCATGCCAATGAATATTGGGGTTGAAATTTCTAAAGAAGCGTCTGAAAATATTAAATTTAAATATATTGAGCAGCTTGCCCTTGGTGTTCCCGCAAGAATAGCAAGTTTCTTGTATGCTTTAGGAAAAATTTAATGCAAATAAATAGTTTTTTAGATCTTCATACCCATACAAGATATCCTGGTAGCAAACTTATCAAACAAGAAGACATTGAACAGGCTGCTAAGAATGGGGGTTATAGTGAAATCCTTGCAATGCCTAATTCATCAAAGATAATAGACAATTTAGAGGTATTAGAGGAGGCTCGTAAACTAGACAGTTCTTTAAGTATAGAAGTTCATAGAACAGCATCACTTACTAAAGGACTGGCAGGACAAGAGCCTATTGATTACAAGAAATTAACTGAACATGGTGTGTTTATATTTACTGATGATGGATTATCTGTCGTAGATGATAATCTAGCTGAGACTATTTTTAGATCTATAAAGGAAGTAGGGGCAGCAGTATTTCAACATTGTGAAAAAAGTTGTCATACGATGCCAGGTGATATTGCTCCTCCTAATGATAATTCTCATTTAAAGGCAATTCACATATCCGAAGAGACAGAAATATTAAAAAGAGACCTGAAATTAGTTGAGAAATATGGAACTAGATACCACGCTCAACATCTCTCAACAATCGAAAGTGTGGAATTAATTAGAGAAGCAAAAATAAATAATCTTCCAGTAACAGCAGAAGTTACACCACATCATGTGCTTGTTAACAATGAAAATTTGGATACAAGTGATGGCAAGTATAAAATGTATCCACCAATCAGAACTGAAAATGATAGACTTGGACTAATTGCAGGTCTGAAAGATGGAACCATTGATGTAATTTCAACAGATCATGCACCGCATCCAAAAAATGATAAAGTAGTAAATTTTAAAGAAGCTTCAAGAGGTGTAGTTGGATTAGAGTCTTCCTTTCCGATGCTTTACTCGTCAAAAATATTTAACTTAGATGATTTAGTTATGTTCTTAGATATAAATCCAAGAAAAATACTTTCAGACATTGGTTACAAAATAAATCAAATGAGAACTTTTGAGTGGAAAATTTGTGATAAAGAATTTTATACAATTTCAGAACCAAAAAATTCATTATTTGAAGGCAATACAACATTAATTGAAACTAACGGTATTTATGTATAAAAAAGCTTTATTAATAAATCAAGAAGGAAAAGAGTTTACAGGTTGGACAACAGAAGACTTTCATCCATCAACTGGAGAGCTTATATTTAATACTGCAATGACTGGATTTGTTGAAATTTTAAGTGATCCTTCTTATGTGAATCAAATAATAACTTTCACTTCATCCCATATTGGGAATTATGGACTATCTAAAACTGACTTTGAATCTGAAAGACCAAGAATCAATGGTGCGATTGGAACTAGTTTCACAACTAGCCCGTCATCATGGAGAGCTGAGCAATCAATAACTTCCTGGCTTAAAGAATATGAGATACCATATTCAGGGGGGTTTGATGTTAGGTCGATAACTTCTTACCTAAGGGATGAAGGTTCTAGTATGTTTGCATTTGGAACTGGCCTAAATTCTTCTGAACTAAAAGAATTACTTGAGAAATCAATAAATATTATCGGGGACAACTCAGCACTTACAGCTGGCAGAAATAAATATGATACGAATTCAACAAGAAATAAAATAGGAATTTTAGACCTAGGAGCTAAACAAAGTATTGTCAGTGTAATTAAAAACTTTGGGTTTGAATGTGTATTTGTAGATCCAAAAACCACTGCTCAAGACATTATCTCACTTGAATTAAGTGGCTTGATTATCTCAAACGGTCCCGGTGATCCGCGATCTTTAATCAATGTAGTCGACACAGTAAGAGAACTTATTGGGAAATTACCTTTATTTGGTATCTGCCTAGGACACCAAATCCTGAGTCTTGCGTGCGGATTAAGTGTAAAAAAACTTAATTTTGGTCATCATGGTTCAAATCACCCGGTGATGGTAAGTGGCATTAAGAATGCTCTTATTACTTCACAGAACCATGGGTTCACAGTTGAATTCCCAGAAAATGAATTTGAGCATTCAAATTTTGGAAAGATTACTGAATATGCAGTAAACCTAAATGATAGGAGTAATGAAGGAATCTCTATATGGAAATCAAATGCTTACTCTGTACAATTTCATCCTGAATCTGGTCCTGGAACAACTGATGGCTTAAAACTATTTGACCCTTTTTTCCAAATGTTAGGAAGTAAAGTTGGCAATTGATAAAAGTATAAAAAGTATTTTAATTATAGGTGCTGGACCAATCGTCATTGGCCAAGCATGCGAATTTGATTATTCAGGATCTCAAGCTGCTAAAGCATTAAAAAGTGAAGGCTATAAAGTAATTTTAGTTAACTCTAACCCAGCAACAATAATGACCGATCCTTCTATGGCAGATGCAACATATATAGAACCTCTTACTACAAAGTTTCTAGAAAGGATTATTGAGAAAGAAAGACCGGATGCAATACTTCCAACCTTAGGTGGTCAAACAGCACTAAATCTAGCAATGGCCTTGTACGAAGACGGTGTATTCGAAAAATTTAACGTAAAAATTTTAGGTGCGTCAGCTTCTTCAATTGAAATAGCTGAAAATAGATGGAAATTTAAAGAAGCAATGGAGAAAGTAGGAATCGCAACTTTAAAGGCGCATTATGTAAAAACAGTTGATGAGGGAATCGTTGCAGGTGCACAAATTGGTTATCCACTCATGCTTCGACCATCATATATTTTAGGAGGTGGAGGAACAGGTTTGGTCTATGGAGATGAAGAACTAGTAGAGAAACTTGAAAATGCATTTAAAGCTTCTCCTACTCAAGAAGTATTAATTGAAGAATCAATCTACGGGTGGAAAGAATTCGAACTTGAAGTGATGAGGGACAATGATGGAAATGGTGTAATAATATGTGGAATTGAGAACATAGACCCAATGGGTATACATACTGGAGACTCAATAACTGTTGCTCCTATCCAAACTCTATCTGATAAAGAATATCAACTTATGAGGGATGAAGCACTTTTGTGTCTTGAAACAATTGGAATCGCTACTGGGGGAAGCAATGTTCAATTCGCAGTGAATCCTCAAAATGGTGAAAGACGTGTGATTGAGATGAATCCAAGGGTTTCAAGATCTTCCGCACTAGCTTCAAAAGCAACAGGTTTTCCAATTGCCAAATTTGCAGCACTGCTTGCAGTTGGATATAACCTAACTGAGCTAACTAATGATATCACAGGTTCTACACCAGCTAGTTTCGAACCAGTTCAAGACTACGTTGTAGTAAAGATTCCTCGTTTTGATTTCCCTAAATTTCCGTCAACGGACGATGTGCTGGGTACTTCAATGCAAAGTGTAGGTGAAGTTATGTCTATAGCTTCTACTTTTACTGAAAGTTTAACAAAAGCCATAAGATCACTTGAGATAGGTAAAACAGGGATAAGAAACATAGATAATCGCTTTATAAACTTAGACAGGTTAGAACTTGAAAAAGAAATAGCTGTACCTCGACCGCGACGAATTTTTGCAGTGCTAGAAGCTTTAAGAAGAAACTGGAGTGTTTCCAAGATATCTAATCTCAGTTATATTGACGAGTGGTTTTTATATGAAATTGAAAAAAGTTTTAATGTTAATCAAGAAACAACACCAACGACAATTTTAAAAATGCTTGGTTGGACTGAAGACGATATAGATAACAAAGATATTAAAGATGAACTTTCAAAAAATAGAGTTTATAAACTTGTAGACACTTGTTCAGCTGAATTTTTATCAATTACACCATACCTTTACTCAACAACAGGAACAGAAGATGATGATATTTCTAGTAATAAAGAAAAAGTAGTGGTAATCGGCTCAGGACCAAACAGAATAGGACAGGGTATAGAGTTTGATTATTGCTGTGTACATGGTGTTGATGCTCTCAAAGAAAATGGATATGAGGCAATAATGATAAACTCAAATCCAGAAACTGTCTCGACTGATTATGACACAGCCGATAAATTGTACTTTGAGCCATTGAATTGGCAGGAGGTTGAAGCTGTCTTATTGAGGGAAAAACCAAAGTCCGTAATCATCCAATTAGGTGGACAAACACCTCTTAAATTAGCAGAAAAAATTGTTGAAAAAGGATACACTATTGCTGGCTCCAGTATTGAAGTTATAGATTCAACTGAGGATAGAGAATTATTCCAAAAACTTTGTACCAAAGAAAATATAAAACAACCAATCTCAAATATTGCTGCGAATGTAAAAGAGTTATCAGATTCAGTTACTCAGATAGGATATCCTGTCTTACTTCGGCCGAGTTATGTTTTAGGGGGTAGAGCTATGAGAGTCGTTAATAACGAAATTGAACTTAGTAACTACTTAGATGTACTTTCCAAAAGTGATGAAGATGGGAATCCGTTCAATTCAGGCCCTCTCTTGGTGGATGAATACCTTACCAATGCTATAGAAATTGACGTTGATTTAATTAGTGATGGTACTGATGTAGTTATTGCTGGAATACTTGAGCATCTTGAGCCAGCTGGTGTTCATAGTGGTGACTCTACTGCAGTGCTGCCTCCTTACAGTATTGAAGAAAAAATGCTGACTGAGATTAAAGATAAAAGTATAAAACTTGCTCTGAGTCTAAATGTAAGAGGCTTGCTTAACATCCAGTTTGCAATAAAAGAAAATGAACTATACATATTAGAAGCTAACCCGAGAGCTTCAAGAACAATGCCTTTTGTTGCAAAAGTAACAAAAAATCAAATTATTAAAGCGGGAACACTCATTATGTTGGGGCATAAAATAAAAGATATCCTCAAAGATACAGATTATTTAAGTTCAAAAACTAACAAAATAGCAGTAAAAAAAGCAATCTTTCCCTGGTCCAGGTTTCCTGCGGAAGATACTATGCTCGGCCCCGAAATGAAAGCAACTGGGGAAGTTTTAGGAATTGGAAGTAAATTAGGCATTGCTTTGAATAAAGCATATGCAGCAGCAGGAGTAGAAATTGGAGTAAAACAACAAGGGATTTTTATTACCCTGAGCGATGAAGATAAGAATAAATTCTTAAAAACAATAAGAAAATATATAGATTTAGAATTTAAGATTTATGCAACTGAAGGAACCTCTGAGTTTCTTTTAAAAAACAACATTGAGTCAATAAAAGTTGGGAGGGCAGATGATGAAGCGCCCACTTCTCTAACAATCATGGAGAAAGATCTTATATCTCTGGTTATAAATACTCCGACTTTTGCAAATGAATATACCGATGGGTGGAAAATTAGGAGGCTAGCACATGATTCGGGAGTAGCAGTTGTATCTTCAGTAAGAGAAGCTGAAGCTTTTATTGAAGCATATGTTGAAAGTAATAATGCGTTAGTTGATATAGGGGTGATCCAAGATGTCAGTTAAGCCAATCTTCTTTGCCTTAGATGGGAAACATTTAGATAATTTCTCAAGAGAGCTAGAAATCTTAAAAGGAAATATATATGGTGTAAAAGTAGGCTTAGAGATGTTTACTTCAGAAGGCCCATCTTCAGTTGAAAAGTTAAAAAAAGATGGATGGAATGTTTTTCTAGATTTAAAATTACATGATATTCCAAATACAGTTCAAGCTGCAACTATAAGTGCTGGAGATATAGGTGCTGACTATTTAACTATTCATATAGCGTCCGGAAAAGAAGCATTACTTGCAGCTAAAGAAAGTAAATCTGAAAATCTAAAACTGCTTGGTGTTAGCACTGCGCTTACTAGCAAAGCTTATAGTCCTGAAATAAGCCAAAAAGTATATGAAGAGTTCCTACTTGCGAAGGAGTCAAAAATAGATGGTGTTATTTGTCCTCCTTCTGAACTAGTTAAAACTAAAGAATTATTTGAGCTTATTGTTACTCCCGGAATACGTTTAAAGAATGAGGATAGTCATGATCAGAAAAATATTACTACTCCTGAAAAAGCCATAAGAGATGGTGCAAGTTATTTAGTGATGGGAAGGTCTGTAAGACAAAATATTAATTATGTAGTCGAAAAACTTAAATTATGAAAAAGTTTATTTCTGCCCCATTTGGTAATTACATCAAAACAAACAAAACTATTTCGGTTTCAGGAAGTTGGACAATTGAAAAAAGAACTGGTCGTATTGTACAGATTGCAAAAACTCTAAGGTACACAAAACGTGGCTGGGTTAATAAAATTGGCCTTAGAAATCCAGGAATTGAAAAAGGCATTCCTCAACATGAAGATGAGCACGTATTGTCCATAGCTGGGATCGAAAAAGATGACTGGATTAAATTTTCAGATAAAATCCCAGATAATTTTAATTTAGAAATTAATATGTCATGTCCTAATATTGATAAACACTACACAGGTGGGATAGAAACATTTGATCCTACTTCAAGAGAATGGTTTATTGGTAAAATCTCACCACTTACTACTTTTAAAGAACTTGAATATTTTATTAATGTACTTAAATTTAAACAAATCCATGCCTGTAATACCTTGCCGGTTGAAAAAGGAGGGTTGAGTGGGAAAGAACTTATTCCATATACAACAAAATTCATAAAGCATATTAAAAATAACTACCCAGAGATATCAACAATTGCAGGTGGGGGAATTTATACTAAAAAAGACATAGAGTACTATCAAGATATCGGTGCAGATCATATAAGTCTGGGAACTGTTTGCTTTAATCCGCTAAAATTAAGAAAGTTATTATGAACTTATTTATTAAAGAAGATTTTATTTCTCATGCAGGATTGCCTTTGACATGGAAAGTTGAATGTGATGCATTAAGTGATAATGATTATGAGGCTTTAGCAAAGATTGTTAGTGAAAAAATTACTTTTAGAGCTGTAAGAGGTATTCCTAGAGGAGGAATTCCCTTTGAAAAGGCACTTAAACAATACTGTACCAATAATCCTGCCGATCCTCTTTTAATTGCAGATGATGTTTATACCACTGGAACATCAATGAGAGAAGTCTACGAAGATGGTGCCATAGGAATAGTGGTTTTTGCCAGAAATGAAATAAAAGACGACTGGATTAGAGCTATTTGGCAGATATCTATTTGATATGACAATAAATAAATATACAACTTCTCTAGATGGACTCATCATAGAAAATCCTGTTAAGAGTTTTTTTGATTACTGTATAGAAAGAGAGAATATTCGTCTAAAGAGAGAAAAGGGAGAAATCTTCCCTTGGAGTGATGATGAAATTTTTCAAAAAGGAAGATTTTTAAATGTTTTTAGAGAAGATGATAAAGTCAGTAAATCTATAATATCATTTGCCGAACCTCTGAAAAATGATCTCCCAAGACTAATTCAAGCATTATTTTTTGGAAGATGGTGCAATCGTCAGGAGACACTGGATCAATTAAATCATCAAGACTTGGAAAGTACTGATGCCCTTAGAGTGAAACTTTCAAAGTCCACACAATGGGAAAACTTTAATGCCTACCCCGTCCAAGATGTAATGTGGATGGGGAAAACCTACAGCAGATTAGATACTGCTACTTATCTTTTTAATGAGATAAAGGAAGATCTTGTAGATATTATTTTGAATTCAGAATTAGATGTTATCAAAGCAACAAACAATATAAATGAGTTATTTAAAATGGAGAATGACTTCCCTATTTTCATGGCTTTAATAGATATTGCCTGGTTTAGAGAGGATGTGATTCCAATTACCTCCGAAGTTCCAACAGGGATAGGTGCACAACCTTACTTAGACAGGCTAGAAGATTATTTAGGCTTAGATAACCATCAAGATGTTGCAACTAAGATGATTTCATTACAACAAGAATACTGGCCAACCGCAAAAAGAGAATTCTATCCTATAGATATTGAATACCAATCCTGTGAATGTAGAAAATATTTTAGTTACGTAAATGGTACAAAAAAATTTGAGGGTAAAAATCTTTTAATAATTGATTAGTTAGATAGCTTATTAATCCGTCTTAAATATCTTTCCTCTTTTGTAAACCTTGCTTCAAGAAAAGCTGAAATTATATCCATCGCATCTTCACTGTTAATATTATTAGATCCAAGTGAGAGAACATTTACGTTGTTGTGTTCAACACTCTGTATAGCTGTAGCTTTGTCGTTTACATTTGCAGCACGTATCCCAGCAAACTTATTTGCAGCTATTGACATACCGACTCCACTACCGCAAATCAAAACACCTCTGTAGTCTTGATTTTCAAGGATATACTCACAAACTTTGGAAGCATAATCAGGAAAGTCACAACTCTCAGTAGAGTTAGTACCAAAATCATTCACTACAATATTGCTGTCTAAATTATTAAGGATGTAATTTTTTAACTCATATCCAGCATGGTCTGAGGCAATAGCAACTTTTGTAAACATTAAATAAGTTTTTCGATATCCAAAAGATTATCTATTTCATCTTCTGACAGTAGAGCTTTCTCTAGAAGTACTTTTTTAATAGTATTATTTGTTGCGACAGCTTCTTTTGCAATTTCAGCTGCAGTGTCATATCCAAGTTTGGGAACTAAAGCCGTAACTAGAATGGAATTCTTTTGTATATTTTCATCTAATTTTTCTGTGTTTGCTTCTAACCCAACTATTAATTTTTCTGTAAATGTTTTTGTACCTGTAGTAAGAATGGAAATACTCTCTAAAATATTATGGGCCATAACTGGCAACATTGTATTTAATTCAAAATTGCCATTTGCTGATGAAAATGTAATTGTAGAATCATTACCAATTACTTGTGCTGAAACCTGCATCATCATTTCTGGAATAACAGGATTTACCTTACCTGGCATTATGGATGATCCTGGTTGAAGCGCTGGTATTTTTAATTCGCCCAATCCTGATACTGGACCACTTCCCATCCATCTAATATCATTTGCTATTTTAAACAAAGATACAGCTAAAGACTTTAATGAACCGGAAAGTTGTACAATTTCTTCTCTAGCACCCTGCCTCGTAAAATGATTTTCTACTTCCTGAAAAGAGGTTTGAAGAGATTCTTCTAATTCTTTTGAGACGTCACTACCAAAATTTTCCGGAGCATTAATGCCAGTTCCAACTGCAGTTCCACCTATTGCAAGTTTTCGTACATTATCTAAAGCATTTTGTATATCTGTAGTTCTTTCTTTAATTAAGGATGCATAACCAGAAAATTCTTGGCCAAGTGTGACTGGGGTAGCATCCATTAGATGGGTGCGTCCATTTTTATAGATTTTCTCCCAGTTTTTTGCTTTTTCTGTGAGCGACTCACTTAAATTTTCTAACTCAGGTATCAATCTTTGTGAGACTTCTAAAACAGATGCAACATTTGTAGCTGTTGGAATAATGTCATTTGAAGATTGACTCATATTTACATGATCATTTGGATGGATGGTGATACCGCTCATTTCAGATGCTAAATTTGCGATTACTTCATTGGCGTTCATATTTGTAGAGGTTCCTGAACCAGTTTGAAAAATATCTAAAATAAAGTCTTTATCATGATCCCCATCAATAACCTCTTGGGCACTTTTGATAATTGCACCGGCCATATTCTCATCAAGTAGACCATTTTTTTGATTAACAACTGCACAAGCTTTCTTGATTTCAGCTAAAGATTTGATAAAAGTCCTTGAAAATCTTAATTCTGATATTGGAAAGTTGTCAACAGCTCTAGCAGTTGATGCACCATATTTAGCTGACTCTGGAACTTCAAATTCACCCATTGAGTCTTTTTCTATTCTCATATTTTCTTTGCTCAAATCTTATTCCTGGTATTGAGTGTATCCATTCGAATCAACTTCTTCAATCAATTCTTCGCCACCAGATTTAATTACATTTCCTTGAACTACTATATGAACTTGATCAACATTTAAATATTTTAAAATTCTACTGTAATGAGTTACCAAAATATAAGATGTATCTTCGTTTCTATTTTCATTTATTAGCCCTGATACTGACTTGATGGCATCAATATCCAATCCCGAATCAATCTCATCAAGAAGAGCAACTTTTGGTTTTTTTATTGCTAGTTGGAATAATTCTGATCTTTTCTTCTCTCCACCGGATAAATCTACATTTACATCCCTTGAGAGAAACTGTTCTACGTTGAACTTTCTAGAAAGTTCTAATATTTCATCATTGCTCAACCCGGGATTTATTTCATTAACATATTCGTTAAGGGTTACACCTGGAAGACCAACTGGATATTGAAATGATTGGAAAATACCAGCGCTTGATCTTTCGTATTGGGGTAGTTTTGAAATATCAGTATCTCCAATTTGTATAGACCCAGACTGCTCATAATCTGGATTGCCCATTACAGCATGGCAAAATGTTGATTTACCTGATCCATTTGGACCCATTATTGCATGAAGTTCTCCAGAAGGTACTTCCATATCAATACCTTTTAATATTTGCACCTCTCCTATGGAGACTTTTAAATTTTGAACGCTAAGCATCTTTTTCAACTTCGATATATATTGAATTTTCATCGGTTGATGTTTGATAGCAAGTAACTCCTTTAGATGCAGGTGGAGTAAGAACCTCACCTGTTTTTAAGTCAAATTCAGCTCCGTGAGCAGGACATTCAACTTTGCAGTCATATACTTCACCCTCTGATAAGGATTCATCTGAATGAGAACATTTGTCATCTATCGCAAAGAATTCCCCATCTACATTAAAAACTGCTATCTCTTTATCTTCCACATTTACTACCTTGGACTGGTTATTTTCTAAGTCACCTATATTTAAAACTTTGATTTTACCCATTATTTGACCTCTCCAAAACATTTTCATATTTTTTTATTAATTGATCGGCAACTTCACTATTGATAATGCCCCAACTGTCTTTGTTTATTACTTCATTAAAAAATCCCTTAATGAGTAATTTTTCAGCTTTTTCTTTATTTATTCCCCTAGACATAACATAGTGATAGAGATTTTCATCAATAGGTCCTACTGATGAACCGTGTCCACAAATAACATCGTCACACAAAATTTCCATATTGGGAACGGATTGAGCACTTGCTTTATCACTTAGGAGAATATTTCTATTTTCCTGATGAGATTCTGTTTTAGTTGCTCCTTCAGCAATATGAATAGTTCCTGTAAATATAGAGGTGCTTTCATCACCAAGTACACCTTTAGTTTGCATGTTCGAGGTTGTATTTTGTCCTAAATGATTGACGAATACTCTGTTGTCGTGAACCTGTTTATTTTCACCAAAATACACACCATCAATATTAAAATTTGATCCATTACCAATTAAATCTATATCCATTCTAGATCGTGAGAATACCCCGCCGGTACTTACAGTATGAATAGAGAGACCAGAGTCTTTTTCGAGCTTTGCATAAAGTGAGTTTATTAAATTGATTTCATGGGAAGAAGTCACTTGAATAATTAGCTCTAAATTTGAATTTACATCTAAGTAAAGCTCTATCAAAGGGTATATATTACTCTTAACTAGATTACTGAAATTCATAAAGAATTTCGCAGATTTATTTTTATTAACATTTATTCCAATATACGGAATACTGTTTTTCTCGGATTCAAAATTAATTTTAAAATAATCAAGGACATCATCATTGACGTCTACTCTAAAGCCACCAGTTGCTCTGGTTAACTGCTGAAAGAGAAATTTATCAACAGGTCTTTTAATTGACTCATCAATTACAGGTGTTGCAATATCAATTAAATCTGTAAACACTACGCCATCAACTTCCTGATTGATATTAAAAGTGTTTCCATTTGTATTTACATGAAATCCATCTGTATTTTCTAAATTTGTATTTTCACCTAACTCAAGATTATTAATGTCTGATTGAAGGGGGACATATTTCCAGTCTTCATTTTTCGTTGTTAAATCAACAATATCCTTGTTTTCTTTACCACGTACTTTTTTATCAATTATATTCTTATTCAATATCAACCTGTTAATCTAATTTAGCCGACAGCGCCAGCTTCAATCATATTTATTTCAATTAGTTTGTTAAATTCCATTGCATATTCCATTGGAAGCGTTTTAGTAAACTCTTCAACAAAACCTGCAACAATCATAGAGGTTGCTTCTTCTTCAGAGAGTCCTCTACTCATGAGATAAAATAACTGATCTTCTCCTACTTTTGAAACAGTAGCCTCATGACCAATTTCAGCTGTAGACTCTTCTATTTCCATATATGGATAAGTGTCAGATCTTGAATTATCGTCAAGTATGAGCGCATCACACCTAACAAAACTTTTAGCTGTTTCAGCACCCTCCTCCACTCTTACAAGACCTCTGTAGGCACCTCTTCCTCCACCTTTAGAAATTGATTTTGAAGTTATTAAAGAAGTTGTGTCTGGTGCTAAGTGAATCATCTTTGCTCCCGTATCTTGGTGTTGTCCTGTATTTGCAAAAGCAACGGATAATACTTCACCATGTGCACCTGGTTCCATTAAGTGAACTGATGGATACTTAACAGTTAAAGAAGATCCTAAGTTTGCATCAATCCATTCCATTGTTGCATTTCCATAGGCTTGAGCTCTTTTAGTTACCAGATTATAAACATCGTTAGACCAGTTTTGAATAGTTGTATATCTACAAGTTCCCGATGCTTTGACTACTATTTCTACAACAGCAGAATGTAGAGCATCTGTTGTGTAAACAGGAGCAGAACACCCTTCTATGTAGTGAACTGAAGCTCCTTCATCTACAAGAATTAATGTTCTTTCGAACTGTCCCATATTTTCAGCATTAATTCTGAAATATGCTTGTAATGGATCTTCTACATGGACTCCTTTAGGTACATAAATAAATGAACCCCCAGACCATACAGCTGAATTTAATGCAGCAAATTTATTATCTCCGGATGGAATCACTGTTCCAAAATATTCTTGAACTAATTCTGGATACTCCCTAACGGCAGTGTCCATATCGCAAAATAATACACCTAGCTTTTCTAAGTCTTCTCTGTTTTTATGATAGACAACTTCACTATCGTATTGTGCGGTTACACCTGCTAGATAAGTTCTTTCAGCTTGCGGAATACCTAATTTTTCATAGGTTTCTTTTATATCATCAGGAACCATATCCCAAGAGTCTGTTTGTTCTTCAGCTGGTTTGACATAGTAATAAATATCATCAAAATCTAAAGCTGCAAGCTTTTCTTTTGCGACCCATTCAGGCATAGGTTTTTTTAAGAATTTTTTATAGGCGTCTAACCTATAATCAAGCATCCATTGTGGTTCTTCTTTAATTTCAGACATTTTTCTAATAATGTCTTCGTTTAAACCTTTTTCGGGTTTAAATGCGTTTTTTTCTGGGTCGGACCACCCGAGTGAATACTTTCCTAAATCTATATCTATGTTTGCCATAAGACCATTGTAGTTGAGTCCTGTTTAAATAATAAAATCTAAGGGTTATTGATTTAGAAATTTTGGAAGTATAATTTTTATATTATGCCAGTTATATGTATAAATCCTGCTGATGAAATGGATGCAACATTACTTGAAAAGTTAAATCTTCAGAACCAAGATATTCGATTATTCGTATCAGATAATGTTCAAAAAAAAACAATAGATAAGTTTGTAGGTAAAAAAGCTATTGGAGATCTAACAGATGACTCCCATATTTCTACTGCAAGTAGCGGAGCATACTGTGGAGTTTTCCTTGAGTCAGATGAGGCCAGCCAAAGGTCGGTATTTTTAGAGGCGATAGGTAATAGCTCTCTTCAGCGAATTATCTGGACTTCACCATTTGAACCTTCTGAAGGTATTCTTTCTACAAAAAATCTCATTTATATCATTTGTAAAGATAAGCAATTGGCACATGATGTCATACTTGATTTTGAAGGTAGAGCTGAAGTTGAAACAGAGGTTATTAACTTAATAAATTAGAAGAGTCATTGTATTTTTTGGAAAAAGCTTACCCTTTTGATAATTCTTCCATGATTGAAGTACATACTCATATATATCTTGTGATGTACCTAAGTATTGTATTTCAAAATGTAGATGTGGAACTGTTCCTTCTGCGTTACCTGAGTTTCCCACAAACCCAATTACTTCACCCTGTCTTACAAAATCTCCTTTTTTAAAATCTTTTGCAAAAGCAGCACTTTTTCCACCAGCATTATCATTACCAATTACATCATCATCGAGATGTACATATAAAGACATCCATCCATTTTTATGGTCTATTGCAATATAATATCCAGACAATGGATTGTAAGAAACAGTGTTAACTTCACCATCTGCAATTGCCACTATTTTAGAGCCTTTTGGAGCTCTGACATCTAATCCTAAATGAAGTCTATTCCCGTTGCCTCTTTTTTCCTTCCAGTCATCATAAAAATGAGCCTTTATATGATCAACAGGAAATCTGATCTGATTTAGAAATTCATAATGTTTAGCTTCAGCTCTATCGGGTGTCATAGAGACAAGAAAAAGTGTAATTAAAATTAATATGCTTAATTTTTTAGATTTTCTCATTCGGTAATTTTAGAGGAAAATGTATCTAATATTTAATATATGAAGAAGAAATCAGTCTTTGAAACAGGTATGGGTTCAAGAAAGGGCTATGTATCTAAATTTCAGGTAGATGAAAGCAAAACGGAAATTAAAAAAAACAATGAGTCTATTAAGAAGGATCTAATCTTTAATAAAAGTGCTGAAAAAATGGATGACCTAATTGATAATTGTGTTTCTTTAACTGTTACTTCACCTCCTTACAATGTAGGAAAATTAAGCGATAGTGACTTGAGTGACGATGATTACTGGAAACTTATAGCACAGTGTTTCAAAGAGGTATATAGAGTCACTGAGTCAGGTGGTCGGTTGGTCATTAATGTTGCAAATCTAGGAAGAAAGCCTTACATCCCATTTTCAAACATGTTTACTCAAATTATGCTCGATCTAGGTTTTCTCATGAGGGGGGAAATTATTTGGCAAAAGTCTAAAGGCGCAAATGCAAACTTTGCATGGGGAAGCTGGCTATCAGCCTCTAATCCAGTAATCAGAGATATACATGAATATTGTTTGGTCTTTTCAAAAGATGGTATGTCGAAAGGTGTTAAGGGTGTGTCTACACTAGAAAAAGAAGAATTTATGGATTCAACCTTATCAATCTGGAATATTAATCCCGCAAGAGCAAAAAAGATTGGTCATCCAGCACCCTTTCCTGTAGAACTGGCAGAGAGATTTATTAATTTGTACTCCTACGAAAAAGACTTAATACTAGATCCATTTATCGGAAGTGGAACAACAGCGATTGCTGCACAAAAATTAAATAGGCACTATGTAGGTTATGAAATTAATAATGAATATTGTGAATTAGCTGAAACTAGAATTAAAGAGTCAAATAAACTAGCTACTTAGATTCCAAGCAGAGAATAAATCTTTATATATTTCATTGTCGCTTAAAAGATTTTCATGATTATCAAAACCAACTAACTTTCCATCTTGCATTACTAAGATTTTTTCAGCATTCAGGATTGTTTCTAACCTATGAGCTATGACTATGGAAGTTTGATAATCCAGGAGTGTATCTGTTGCCTCAAGAATTGAATTTTCAGACTCTATATCAAGATTAGCTGTTGCCTCATCGAAAACAATAATTTCTCTTTTTGCAAGAACTGCTCGAAGAAGGGCGATAAACTGTCTTTCTCCAGCTGATACATTTGAGCCTCTCTCGCCAACTTCTTGGTCGAGGCCATTTTCGTATCTATCAAACCAACCCAATACACCAATCTCATTAAGTTCCTGCTCTAGTTTTATTTTTTGTGGATTAGAGTAGATAAGATTATCTCGGATAGTCCCCCTAAATAGGAAACTTTCCTGTGGAACATAAGCAATATTTTTTCTGGCCCATCTTTGACTAACCTCTTTTGATGACTGATTGTAAAATTTAACATCCCCCTCTGTTGAGAGATAAAACCTTAAAATTAACTTAGCTATCGTACTTTTCCCGGCACCCGTCTCCCCTACGATTGCTATTTTTTCTCCCTTCATGATAGAAAAATTCAGATTGTGAAGAACAGTCTCTCTACCATATGAAAATGATACATTTTCAAATTTAATTACATCATTTGACTCCATATTAGGTGACTGTGAACCCAAGGTGCTTAGTACAGGTTCTTCGTCTAAAATTGAAAACACTTTTTTCATTGAGGACCCAGCAGATCTTAATAAATCATAATTAAATGAAAGTTGAATTAATGGATCGAAAAAATAATTTAAATAAAAGAGTAAAGCAACTAACTCACCTAAGGATAAAGTACCATCGCTAATTCTTAAAGAAGCAAACCAAATTACTACAGCTATGGAGGTTACGCGTGTAATTTCTAGAAAAGGGAAATAGATGGCTATGTTTTTAGCTGATTGCATGTTTGCTTTTAAATGCTCATTATTAATATCTTCAAATCTATTAAATTGAGATTTCTCATCAGCATAAGCTTGAATAATCCTGACACCAGATATGCCTTCTTGGAGCGATGATAAGACTTGGCCGATCCACTCTCTAACTGCCCAATAAGTTTTGTCTGCATGATTTCGGAATATTTTAGTTGCTACACCAAGAAGAGGTAAAATAAGAAAAGATAGAAATGCCAACTGCACGTCTACTAAAAATACAGCAACAGTTGCTCCAAAAATCGTTAGTAAGGCGGTGATTACACTACTTGCACCTTCTCTGGCGAATTCATTAAGACTTTGCATATCAGAAGTCATTCTTGCAACAAGAACACCTGTCTTATTCTTTTCAAAGTAATTAATATCTAAAGAAGTAAGGTGTCTAAAAAGCTTTTCTCTGATACTTCTCACATAAGATTCACCAACTAAGCCAATAGCTAAAAGTGCTTTACTAGCTACAAAGTAGAGTAAAACTAGCGTGATAAAGTAAAAGAAGCTTTGTTGTAGTAGATAATCATAATCAGACTTTAAAACTCCATCATCTATACCTCTTGAGATTAATTGTGGACCAACCATTCTTAGTCCAGAGCCAGTAAGAGCGATCATGGAACTCCAAAGGAATGGTCTACTTATCTCAGGCACTAACCTAAATGATCTTATAAAAGTATTGTTATTCACTTTTCAAGTCCAGAAGATTGAGTTTCAAGGAATAATGCTTTGTAGCTATCTACATTTTCCATTAATTCTGTATGGCTCCCCTGGGCTTTTACCTTACCCTTTTCAATGAAGACAACATCGTCGCATAGTTCAATTGTTGGAACACGGTTTGTAATTATTAGTGTTGTCATGTCGGACATGACATTTTTTAGTTCTCCTCTTATTTCCTCTTCTGTTGAAGCATCTACTGCCGATAAAGCATCGTCAAGGATAAGTATCCTTGGTTTTCTCAAGATGGCTCGAGCTAAGGCTATCCTTTGTCTTTGTCCACCAGAAAGACCATAACCTCTCTCGCCAACTTTTGTCTCATATGATTCTGGTAATTGAGATATAAATTCATGAGCTTTAGCTATATTTGCCGCATCTTGTATTTGGTCTTCTGATACTTCATTAGTTCCTAAAGATATATTTTCTCTTGCTGTATTTGAAAAAAGAAAACTCTCTTCAAATGCAAGGCTTACTTCAGTTCTTAATTCGCTTAATTTGACATTGTTTATATTGACACCATCAATTTCAATATGTCCAGACTCAATATCATAAAGTCTTGGAAGTAAGTATGCTAGGGTTGACTTTCCAGAACCTGTTGAACCTACAATGGCTACAGTCTTTTTACCTTCAATTTCAAAGGAAAGGTCATCGAATATTTTTTCTTTTCCATATTTGAAATTAACATTAGAAAATTTTATAGCACCTACCCCATCTTCTGGAAAAGTTGTATCCGAATTATCGTCAATAATTGTTGGCTCTTCGTCCAGTAATTCCAATATTCTGATACCTGCTGAAACACTGGAAGGTATCTCCGATAAAAACCAAGCTGTGATTCTTAATGGCCACAATAATAAAAACACATATTGTGTAAATGCAATAAAATCTCCGAGTGTTATCAATTCATTTATTGATAAATAACCTCCAAGCAACAGTACAAGTAACGTGATAACCATCGGTATGAGTTCAAATAGTGGAACAAACCTTGTTCTTAAGTTCAGATATTCAAGAGAGGTATCATATATATTAGATATAGCTGATTCAACTTTTGAAGATGCTAACTCTTCATTTCCAAAAGCTTTCACAACTCTTATACCTCCAAGTTGTTCTTCCACCTCGGTAGTCATTTGAGCTTCGGCCTCTTTAACCCTTAAGGAAACACCCATCGCTTTTGCAGAGAAATTAGACGCGAGCCACAACACCGCTGGTATGGAAAGTAAAACCATCGATCCCAGGGGCAAACTAAGACTTAAAAGTGTGATGCTTAATATAACCAGCAATAATACATTGGCAGTTGCTAATGGGGCAATGGCAAAAGCTAATCTAACTTGTGATGCATCACTAGACGCTCTAGCCATTAACTCGCCTGTAGGGACTTTGTCATGAAAACTAAATGCTAATTTTTGCATGTGTGTAAATATTCTGTTTCTAATTCCAGCTTCTACATTGTAAGAAACATGCATTGAGTAAAATCTTCGTACTCCAATTGTTGTTGCTCGTATATATCCAATGATTAACATGAAAGAAATTAATACGATTAATATTTGTTGATTTTGCTCTACAATCCCTTCATCAATTATCCTTTTGATTATGTATGGCTGAATAACTATTAAAAAACACCACACGACTGCTGAAAGCATTGAAACAATAAAGCTTCTTTTATTCTCTTTGACTCCTTGTTTATAGAAGGACAAAGCTTTTTTAAATTCTGGTGTTTTGAAGACATTGAACATTACTCAATACTATCGGAATTAAAAAATTATAAATAATATACAAGACTTTGTGCATTAATTCACAAGCGTATTATTGTTAAATTATGAACAAAGTTTTAAATAGCAAAATAGAAAACGTCTTAGATTCTGCCGACAGAATGTTTATTGCGACAAGTGTTGGTGGTAACTCCTCAGGTGCGTCTGTCTTCTTCAGTAGAGATGGTGAAGACTTAGTATTCTTCACATTTAACCCCACACGAAAAGCTGAACAGATTCGTTTAAATCCAAGAGTACACGTTGTTATTTGGCCAAAAGGTCAAGAAGGCATTGAGGGTCTACAAATTGATGGTGAGTGCTACAAAATCAAAGATGAGGATGAAAAAAAGAAAGCTTATGAGCTTGTATTAAATACTACCGAAGCATTCAAAGAATACATGGAAGATGAATTTTTAATTAACAATGATGTCGTTGGTTACTATAGAGTAAAACCTACGACTATTAAATATGTAAACTTTTTTGAGGAAGAACAATTTCAATGGAAAACTATTCCTGGGAATAAGACTTCTGCACTTAAAATGGCATTCAAACTTGGTTTAAAAAGAATTGGTTTGTGGTTGAGAACAGTTAGAGCCCCCTTTCTAACGGCTACATTTGCTCCAATATTTATTGGCGCAGCTGTGGCATGGAGCGATCTCAAAGATAATGGTATTGCCGAGAGCTGGTCATGGAAAATGTTCTGGTTAGTTCTCGGTGGTGCATCTTTAGCTCAAATTGCAACCAACTCATCAAACGACTTTTTTGACCATACATCAAATGCTGATGAGATTAACAAAGTAGCTAGTCCTTTTAATGGTGGAAGTAGAGTTATTCAAGTTGGTTTAATGACACCCGGACAAGTCCTGATTACAGCTTTAGTAAGCATCATAGGTACAATCGGAATTGGTTTGTACCTAAATGAACAAGTGAGTGGTAATTATTTCGGTAACACCCCTATTTTGTGGACAGGTATAATTGGAACATTCTTAGCTCTAGGTTATACAGGTGATCCTGTAAGACTTGGATACAAAGGATTTGGAGAGATAGCTATTGCACTTGGATTTGGCCCGATCATGGTCATGGGTGCACACTATGTGTTGACCGCTCCAATCCACAATAATGATATACATCAATGGAACTGGGTAGAAGCACTAATTGCCTCAGTACCTATTGGAATTTTGGTGATGCTTATTGTTTGGATTAATCAATTTCAGGATGCCCCCTCAGATGCAGCAGTGGGTAAAAACACATGGGTAGTCAGAACAGCAGTAGATGATGGCTGGATGAGAATGGAAAAACCACTTTCTCTTTATAAGCAATTCATGGTTGAAGCATTTTTATCTGTTGCAGCTATTGGTTTCTTGGGTATGTTTACAGACTTCGGAACAGTGTACGCTTTCGCAGCACTACTACCTGTCTTACTCGTTTGGAAAGCCTTCAAAATGGCTGATGAGTGGATGATTAAATGGAATAATCCTGATGCTGATAGACAAAAAGTTCCTTATGAGCTCTTACTTGTCAATGTATCAACAATAGGTATTCATTTTTTAACAGGAATTTTACTTTCTGTTGCCTACATACTCTAGATTGCCTAAGTCTGCTAATTTCTCAAAAATATACAGATTCTATGATGGCATAAACTCTCTACTCACACTTGGGTTTGATAAATCCTGGAGAGAAAAAGCGTCTCAGCAACTTACTGGTTCAACTGTTTTAGACCTTGGTAGTGGTACTGGTGCGGCTGAAAAACAACTTATTGGCTATGAAGTGACGGCATTAGATCCTGATGAAAGAATGTTGTCTTTAAATAATTTTTCTAATAAGATTTTAGGCTCTGCAGAGGCCTTACCTTTCGACGATAAATCTTTTGATAATATCTACTGTGCATTCGTCTGGAGAAATGTCTCAGATACTGATAAAGCTTTTAAAGAAATAAAAAGAGTTCTTAAAGATGACGGTAACTTTGTGTTGCTTGATATGACGAGGCCATTAAATATGTTCACCAAAAGATTGCATAAGTTGGGCACATTCATAACGTTACATTTGATTGGTATCGTAACATTCAGCTTTAAACAATATAGATTTCTTTACACGTCTTTAGACAAACTAGAAGCTCCTGAATCATTTCTTAAAGAATCTGGATTCAATAGTTACACCCTCGAGAGAATGGGAATATTTGGTTTTGTATATTTATCTGTACTGAAAAAAAGCTAGATGCTTTTATCTGCTTTCTAAAGCTAGCTGAACTAAAAGTTGACCAACTGCGTCTTGTGGTAAGCTACCAGTTCTTCGTGCCTTAACATTTAATTCATTATCAAGAAATACCCAGTATGGAAATGATGTAAGACCATATGCATCTCCAATTTTTTTATCTAGATCATATATCTGAGTTTCACTCCAGCCTTCTCTTTCTAGCCAATCGTGAGGAGGATAATTACCTCTTGATCTGTCAATTGAAGTGGCAACTGCAATTATATCTATACCCTCTGGAACTCCTATAGTATCAATCCATTCTTGTACAGATGGAACTTCTGCTTGGCAGTAATTACACCAATGAGCAAGAAAAAGTATAGCTTTAGCATTACCATTTTTTTCAAGTGCGATTATTTCAGAATTTTCATTTGGTCCAGAAAACGTTGGAGCTGAAAGCCCAATTGCAACATTATCATCATTTTCACCAGCATAAGTTGGTAGCGGATCTCCTGTAACAGTGGTCTCTCCTTCTGGAAGACCAGCAGTTAAAGGTTCAGTACTTAAAGTAACCCCTACTGCGACAGCAAAGCCAATCACTAAGAGAACACCTGCGGCTATTAAGAAATTTTTATTCAATGTTTTGTCTCCTTGCATAGTCATAATACAATAAAGATATAAATATCGTTAAAAACCCAGTAGCACCCATTACTGGAATACTAATAAAACCGAATATGTCTACATATTTGAGATTACATGGAATGTCTACTGCGCAAGACCCTCCACCGCCACCACCATTTTGAAGATAAATATGGTACAAACTAACAAAGAGGCCACCTAAACTAATAAAGCCAAATTTGTATAAATCCTTTTTAAAAAGTGAAAGAATAAGTATTAATGCTATTGGATACATTAAATAACGTTGGTACCAGCAAAATTTACATGGGATAAATCCAACAACTTCAGAGTAAATAATACTTCCAACGGCAGAGAAAGTAGCGACACTTGTTGCGAAGTATAAAAACTGATCAGTAATAAATTTATTAAAAGTTTTTTTCGTTATATATAGGTATAGAATGCCTGTCGAGATTATCCATGCAGTGACTGTAAAAAACCCAAAGAGAGTATTGAAAAAAATAATTTTATCCATGACCATAATTGTACCTATAAAAAAAGATAGGCGGACATTGCCGCCTATCTATAAATTTAATAAGAGTTAAAGTTAGACTTTTTCTCCTGATTGAACTTTTGCCATATTAAGAACTAATACACCAAGACCGACTTTGTTAATAATGTCAGCAACTGTGTATAGAAGCTCTCTCAAGTCCATTAAGTCTGGACTCACTGCTGGTGCTAAGAATCCTAATGGATAGATTATCCAACCAATAAGAATAAGATTCTTGATTTTTTGGAATGCTTCACCTGCATCACCTGTTAGTGATGTACCTTCAGCTTGTAGTGCTCTCATTAGAAATGCATAAGCAACCATTGATACTACAAAACCAGTCCAGTATTGTGCATCTCCAGCTTCTGCTGATACTTCTCCGTAATATCCTCCACCAATCATTACAAGTGCAGCTGCACCCATAGTTCTGACTTTTTGGGCATACTCTGCACCTTTAGATGTTACTGCAAGAACTTCTACGAACATTAATGGAACGGTTAGTACCCAATCAACATATCGCAAAGGTGTGTCAAAGTCTCCTGATGCAAAAGATACTGTCATTTTTTGGTAGTGATACCATGCAATTCCAGTCACTAATGCTGAGATATATACACCTCTTCTGAATTTCGGATCAACTTCTCTTGATGACATCAGTAAATATACTGTTCCTGCAAGCATACCTGCAGTTGCCACCATAAAAAGTCTGTATGTAAGTTCGGCCATTTTTAAGCGTCTCCTTTATATAGCTTTTAAATATCTTATAATCACAATATAGCACGCTTGTGAAATAATTCACATGATTTTGGGTATTTTTAACTTTGCAGGTTATCTATATTTTGGAGCCGTATTTTTCAAGATAACCGCCAAGTTTAAATTTCTTAGCAGTATTTTCAGAGGTCATATAACGAATTTTTCCATAAATTTTTCTTTCTGGCCCCCACGCTCTATCGTACCTGCCTAGTGACCAGAATACCCCTGAGTATGAATTTGGATCTCTACCATCTAAAGCAAATCTATCATTTAAATCAATCATATACGACAAAGCTAATTTAGGATTTGGTGCCCACTCTAATATTTTTTTTGCCCAGAGCATTCTTAAATAATTATGAATAATACCCTCTTCTCTTAATTGTGTTTGAGCTGCATTCCATATTTCATCATGAGTTTCAGAATTGACTAATTGTTGTAGTGAATAAACATACTCTCTGGGATCATTCGCATGTTCCTCTAGAGTTTTAATTGCCCATTCTGGAAGCGAGGAATACTGGTCATAATTGGCTCGCGTAACGCAAGTATGATATCCAAGTTCTCTCCACGTAATAAGCTCGTCAAAGAAACTTTCTAAATTCTCTGATCCGCCCCACCAACCTTGCCTTCTCCCAACAAAAGCAGGGTTAACATTTTCCATAGACCAGGATTCGAGTTCATTAACTTTGACAAAAATTTCATATGGCGAAATATGGCCAGCGTGTAAATATGGTGATAGTTGACTACTTGCATCTTCAGATGGATGACTTCTTAATGTTGCGTAATCGTTGTACCCATTTTCTAAAAAGTAATCTAAACGCTCTTTTGCTTTTTTATAGCCTCCAATAATGGGGCTCTCTTTGACAGTTTTATCGATATTTAAATTGTTTAAAAAGTCTTCTTGATTGAATGTTTCGAAATTTATTTTATTCCACTTACTATCTATATCTTTGATTAACTTATCATCAAATTCCACCTCTAATTTGTTAAGAGGATTCTCTTCAGGAACATCCACAAGAAAATCTAATAGATTTTTATGCATGTATCTGCGAAAGTCATGAGCCCTTACATACTCTTTTTCCGCAATACGAATTGGAATTAGTCCATTGGCATCGATAATTTCATAGCGTGTGTTAATAACTCCTTTTGCTTTTGCAGTCATTTGAGGAACAAAATAGGTTGGGTAATCATCAGTGACTACTACGGCAGCTTTTGAAGATAGTATCGTAAGGAGATCTTCACTTGCATTTGGTGTTTCCTCTGCGTATGGGTAGTAAAAAGCTTTAGTTTTTGAAATATCTTCATCAATATCCTTCATACCCTCAAGAAAGAATTTATGGAACCTTACGCTGGACATTGGATAATCAAGAATTAATGGATCGAAAATCAGTAGTGGTTTATTAAGTTTATTTGCCCATTCGACAGCACGTTGAAGGGCAAAGTTATACGATGTTCTTTTAAAATTTATTACCCAATAAAGAACGAATTCTTTATCAACATCTGGCTCAATATCTTTTAATGCAGTAATTCTGTTATCAGGTACGAGATTCATTAATCAAGTATAAGTGTGAAATGATTTTTAAAAAAATTAGTTTATGTTTAAAATAAGTAGAGTTATGGGCGCAATAAAAATTACAGATGTTGGAAAAATTTATCCTAATGGCACGCGTGCTCTTGGAGATGTAAATATAGAGATTAATGATGGAGAATTCGTTGTCCTTGTAGGCCCTTCAGGTTGTGGTAAAACAACCTTACTTCGCATGGTTGCGGGATTGGAAGACATTACAGAAGGAGAAATTTTTATTGGTGAAAAAGTAGTCAATGAAGTTGCTCCAAAAGATCGTGATATCGCCATGGTTTTTCAAAATTATGCTTTGTACCCCCATATGTCTGTTTATGACAATATGGCTTTTTCTCTTAAACTGAGAAAACTTTCGAAAGAAGAAATAGATAAAAAAGTTAAGGATGCAGCTCGTACTCTGGAAATTAGTGAACTTCTTGAAAGGAAACCAAAGGCTTTATCAGGTGGACAAAGACAGCGTGTAGCTATGGGTAGGGCAATAGTTAGAAGTCCCCAAGCGTTCTTAATGGATGAACCTCTCTCTAATCTCGATGCCAAATTGAGAGTTCAAATGAGAGCAGAATTAGGACAACTACATACTCAGCTTGAAACAACAACTCTTTATGTAACCCATGATCAAGTGGAAGCGATGACAATGGGTGATAGAGTTGCAGTTATTAGAAAAGGGGAACTGCAACAAATAGATACTCCTCGAGAAATATATTTATATCCAAAAAATATATTTGTTGCTGGTTTTATTGGTAGCCCCTCAATGAACTTTGTATATGCAGATGTAAAAGTTTCTGGAAATGCTGTGGAATTATCTTTTGAGAATGAAACAATTAAATGTTCTGGAGATGCTGTTAATAAACTTAAAAACGTAGATGGAAAGCAAATAGTTTTAGGGATAAGACCAGAGGCTTTTGAGGATTCAGTCTATGCAAAAGATAGCGAGTATACGGAGTCAATTAGTATCAAAGTTACTTTGTTAGAGCAGCTAGGTTCAGACTCTTACATTCACTTTTATAAGGATATAAAACCTGTTCAAACTGAAGCAATTGAGGAAATTCTTGCTGATGAAGGGGAGGATATAAGTGTCTTGGGGGATGAAACTAAATTTATTGCAAGAATAAATCCTAACTCTACTGTTAAAGAGGGTGAAGAGATTAATCTCTCAATAGATCCATCTAAATTGCACTTTTTTGATCCCGAATCGGGTAATGCGCTCTAATTAATAACTAGCGTCAAGTTCTTCTGTTACTTCGTCTATATATAAACTCTTTAGTTCAATATATTTCATTAACGCATACCATAAGCTATCAGAGCCTATTCTTCTTTCCATTAATTCAGATGCATCATATCTAAAAAGATTTTCTCTAAGTGCTGTTGTAATTAATTCTGTTTCTTTAATTGTCATGGGGTTGGTAAGTAAATCTGTAGATGAATTCATGTTTGCAGAGATGTACTGGGAGTCATTTTTAGCAAGCCATGTACCTCCAAAGTCTGTCGACACAAGTTGCTGAATAACATTGGCTGTGTTGGTGCTGCTGTTAAGCCCTATAACTACATCTCCAATACCTACCATTGCATTCTTGTACTCTAAAGAGGGAAATTTGAAAAAATCATAATCACTACCGTACTCTGCATCCTCTGGAAAATAGTAACTTGCAAAATGCCCTGACCAACTAAAGGTACATGAAATATCTTCATCTAATAAATTACGATAATTATTTCTGAACTCTTTTCTAACCATTCTTTTATGGCCACCATAAACCGCATCTTCAATAAAAATTAATTTTCCAATATCTAAAATTGATAATGTTACCTCGGGTGAGCTAGAAAACTTCTCTTGGAGGAACCACTCATCATATAATATTGGTCCGTACTTGTGTAAAAGGGTGTCCTCTAACCAATTGGTAGCAATCCAACCTGTTGAAGCTCCACTTTCAATGTCCATACACCATAAAGGTTTGTCCTTTTCTGAATTCAGTTGAGTAAATTCAACCATTTCTTCATAACTATTGAAAACTGGACTGCCGAGATTTTTGTATTTAGTAGTGTCATACCAAATTAATGAATTTGGAATAACTCTGAACCATGCTCCATAATTGTGATTGTCTACTTTAGAAGTGGTTATGTCTATTAAGTGTTGAGAGAAATTCGTAGTAATAAATTCATTATCTAGAAATTCATTGATAGGGACAGCTAGCCCTCGTTGGCCTAAATTTACAACACCTTGCGGATTGGGGATTATGGCTATATCTAAATCATGATTTGGATTCTCAATAAGGTGAGTTTCTATATCGCTAAAAGCCTGATATTGTATTGTGATTCCCAATTCGTCTGAAAGTAAATCTATCTCCTCTTGGAAGTAGTCTATCTGGGGAAAATTTGGCCCACCTATGACAACATCAATAGGCTTATATCCAATAAATGAGAAGACCATTGTTGTAGATAGAAATATTAAAGCGAATATACTATTTTTACTTAATCCCATAAAAAAGCTGCACCTCTAACTCCACTGCTGTTCCCATGTATGGCCTTTACTATAGGGGTAAGAAAAAAGTTTGAAGCCAAATAAGGAATGATTCTTTTTGGAACTTCTTCATAAAGTTCATCTATGTCTGACATGCCACCTCCACAAATGATTATTTCAGGATCTAAAATATTAATAAATGAGCTGAAGCTCCTAGCAACTCTTTCAAAGTAATCATTCATTACAATTAGAGCCGTTTCATCTTGTTCCCTATATAAAGTTACAATCTCTCTAGAAGACAATTTGTTGTTACTCAGAAATTCATAATACTGTTCTAATCCTGGACCGGAAATGAAAACCTCAATTGCTCCAACTCTTCCACAATGTCTCTTAACACTGCTCTCATATTTATCCATTGGACCAGGAATTGGGTTTTGTCCCCATTCTCCTGTAAGTTTATTGGGGCCTTCAATTAATTTTTTATCTACTACATACCCTGCGCCAACACCTGTTCCCAAAATAACAGCGAAGACACTTTTATAATCTTTCCCTGCTCCATCTATAGCTTCTGAAAGAGCAAGGCAATCTGCATCATTAGCAATTTTAACCTCATACCCCAAAGCAGCTTCCAAATCACTTTTTACAGGTTTGTTTTCTAAAACTTTTGTGTTTGAAACCTGAACTAATCCTGTCTCAGGATGAAGAGAACCAGGCATGCCTATCCCAACAGTAAAATTTTCGACTGGTGATGATATTTCATTTATCAAACTGACAATACTTCGAATAATGTCTTCATAATCACCTTGAGGAGAATCTATTCTTATTCTGTTAACCTCAGATTTATCGTGGGCATTAATCAGCACTGCCTCTATTTTTGTGCCGCCCCAGTCAACTCCGATTTTCATGTTATTTACTCAGTTCAAAATTTAAGCTATATTTTTCTATTTTAGTAGTACCAAGCACTTCAATTTGATTATTTTTGTTAACATACCAGACATAAGGCGCATCAGGGAAATTTTTGGCATAATCAGTTGCTACACCAATTTGAATTTTTTCAGCGTCCTCTAGGTTTACTGTAAGAAATCTTAGATAGTAATAAAAATTGTTACACTCATCACTACTTTCCTCGTTAACTTTGCCCGATACAGAATCTATGAAGTTATTACTTTTAAGGAGGTTAAGAGTAACCTCACCAGGCCCGAAATTATCCCAGACCGGACCAACACAAATACTGCCTATGTCGGATTCATAATCTTCTCTAAACTTTAAATCAAATACCAGCGAGTAACTGTTGATGAGATCTGGATTTACTGGGAAACTCTGTACTTGAAGAATTACCTCTTCACGTGATTCTTCAATTGTGTACACAAGATTTGTGTCAATATGTTCAATAATATCTACATCTGTGTATTTTTCTGAAATCTCTATTTCATATTCAACTACATTATTAGATGAACAAAAAACTATGAGCAAGAGTAAAAAAGGTTTGTATGGGTATTTCAACCCTTTACTGCCCCACCAATTAAACCTCTAATGAAGAATCTTTGTAATCCGAAGAAAACAGCTAGCGGAACAATTATAGAGATAACCGCACCTGAAGTTCTTAAGTGCCAGGCCTCACCAAAACGTCCAACTACTATCTGAGACATGTGTGATGTTACAACCAAGTTTTCTGGCTTATATATTCCTAAAAATACATTAGCTACTAAGAAGTCATTGTATACCCACAAGAACTGAAAAGTACCAAATGCAGCAATACCAGCTACCGATAGGGGCAGTACCAATTTAAAGAAAGTTGTGAAATGGCTAGCTCCATCAATTTTTGCAGACTCAATAACACTCTTAGGTAAACCCATCATAAAGTCTCTCAGAAGGAAGGTAGCCAATGGCAACCCAAACCCTGTATGGGCAAACCACGTTGCTACGAATGTACCATTTAAATCAAGAGCTGGGATGATTGGTATGCCAGCAATTTCAATTCCATCTTTAAATAGTTGTACAAGAGGGATTAGTGACATTTGAAGAGGAATAATCATCGACCCAACAACAAAAAGAAATAAAATATCCTTTCCTTTAAATTCCATAAATGCAAATGCATACGCAGCAAACGCTGCAATTGTTATAGGTATAATTGTTGATGGAATAGTCACGGCTAATGAGTTGTAGAAAGATCGATCAAGATTTTCTGCTCTAAAAACTTCTACATAATTATCAAAACTAAGTTCTGACCAAATTGTTCCTGTATAAATAGCATCCCACCAGGAAGTTCTTTTAATACTTTCACCAGGCCTAAAGGAACTTAATAAGAAACCAAATAGCGGGAACATCCAAGTTATAGCAATAGTTATGAGAATTAGCTTAGTTGTAGGTTTGTCATACCATTTTTGGTTATTTCTTGTCATGAGCGTGAATTTTCCCTTTCCCTCAAAGCAGTACCGACTATCACTGGCAACACACAAACGAATATTAATACGGCAACGACTGATGACCTACCAAAATTTCTATATTTTGAAAATTCATCCAACATTTTTACTGCCAACAAGTTTGTTTCTAGGTCACCTCTAGTGGAAACATAAATTATATCAAAAGCTTTCAGTACTGTTACAACCATATAGGTGGAAACAACAATCACTGTACTTTTGATATAAGGAATAACTATTGATCTGAAAATTCTTAATTCAGAGGCACCATCTATCTGTCCAGCCTCCATAATCTCTCCGGGTATAGCCTTAATGCCAGCTGAAAATACTACTGCAGCAAATCCTGTGTACATCCAAACCATAATGATCATCAATAACATGGTGTTAATAGGAAGGTTTATTAACAAATTTGAAAACCATCCGCCACTTTCTAGTGAATCAGCGATTGGAAGGTTTGATAAATCTCTTTGTTGGAGCCAGCCAACAGCATTTTCACAACTTGCATCATCGTATCCTTCAAGAACGCCATCAATAATTCTGTTGTTGTAACACTCTTCCCCTCTTGAAACCCTTATCCCATTAATAATTCCAATTTGTGTCAATGGAGGTGGACGATATTCATAGATAAATTTGAAAATAGCAGTTGCACCAACTGCAGAAATTGCCATTGGCATAAAGACAATTGATTTAAAGAATGACTCACCCTTATTTAATCTGTCTGTAAGCCAAGCTACTATCAAACCAATAAAAACTGTCAAAAGAACAACGGAGATTAACCAGACAATCTGATTCCTTATGGTGGTAATCATTTCCGCATCTGTAAAGGCCCATTTATAATTTTCTAAACCAATAAAGTCATTACTGTATCTATCTTTGAAACTTAGATAAATAGTTCTCATGGCAGGATAAAAAAGAAATAGAAATATCATAAAAATTGAAGGGCCAACAAACATTCTTGCCTCTAACACCTCACGAGAATCTCTTGGAACTAATTTAATAAGTCTGTCCATCCCTAGGAATAATAAAAAAACTAGAGTTGAACCTAAAGGAATTGCGATTAAAACTAGAACATTTCTTGTAACTTGTTCTGTGAGTTCTCTAAATAAAATAGCTTGTGATAAAAACCAAGCTAAAGGGAAAATTACAAGTGCTAACGTAGATATCCCAAATGTAAATAATTTTTTTTCTTGAGTTTGTTTCATGCTAGTGGTTAATTTTAGCTCATTGATAAAAAGATAGCCACCCAGATGGGTGGCTATCAAAATTAATTAATACGTATTTGGCTTACGGCCAAGAAGTATCAATATTTGCTAGTGCAGTATCAATGTAGCCTGGGCCTTCGACTGCTAAGTTCATCATTTCTTTCCAGAAAGAACCAGCACCAACCTCAGGTGGCATTAAGTCAGATGCATCAAATCTAAATGCATCGGCTGCTAAAGCATCAGCAATGATAGTTCCTAATATTCTATTAATGTCTTTTGAATATAGTGAAGTATCAAATCCTGTATGAGCACTTAATCTTGCATTGTTAGGCATTGCTGCTGCAGCTGCGTGGAATTCTGCGCTAAGCATATATTCCGCGACGGCTTTTGTAGCATCTCTGTCATTAAATGCACCCCACATGTCACCAGCACCTAATGCAGCCTTTGGAAGGCTTTCATCAATTACTGGGAATGGGAAGACCGTTGTTTCTACTCCAACTCCTGCCTGAGCTGCCTCTGGCCAGAAAGAAGGAATGAAAGATGCTTGTCTATGCATGAAACAACCTGGGTTGCCATTTGCATCTTTTGAGAACATTGGGTCTTGTGCGTTACCGAAGTATGTTGAGACGATAGCATCTGTGCCACCAACAACATAATTTTCAGTATGCATGATTTGGCTTAAAAGTGAAGCTGCATTCTTTACGATTGGATCTTCGAACTTAAGTTCGTTAGTGACCCATTGGTCGTAAGATGTAGTTCCGTTACCGGTACGAAGCATAATATCTTCCATCCAGTCTGTTGCTAACCAACCTGATGCACCGTTTGAGTACATACCGAAACAGAATGGATTCATTCCGTCTGCAACAATTTGATCTGCAAGTGCAATCATTGCATCCCATGTTTCAGGAACTGCATAGCCTCTTGCCTCAAACTCTGCTGGTTGATACCAAACAATACTCTTAAGGTTAGCTGCATTTGCACCACCATATATTGAACCATCAACAGTTCCTAATCCTACAAGGTAGGATGAGAAATTTGTTTTATAAGCATCTATATCGATTTCTAGATCCTCAAGTGATGTCAACATACCTCTTTGCGCAGCATCTACTACTGCACCAGGTTGTGGCCATAATGCGAAGTCTGGTGTATCACCAGATTCCATTTGAATTTGAATTTCTTGCTCAAAGTTGTCTGATCCTTGATAGGTGACAACAATCCCTGTCTCCTCGGTAAAGGATTCAAAGTTAGCTCTAAAACCTTCTTGATCTTCTCCGATGAGAGCACCAGTGATGGTTACTTCTTCACCTTCGAGGCTTGCACCACCGCAAGCTCCAAGAATTAGAGTTAAAAGCAAAAAAGTCATTAATAATGATTTTCTCATTATTTATTTCTCCTTTGTTTACGTACGTAGCCAAAGACATAATCTTTAACTTTTTTAATTTTATAGACTTTTTGCATATCTGCATAGTGAAAGTGGTTTTTTTAAAATATATGTGCCCGGGGGGGGACTCGAACCCCCACATCCTTTCGAATAACGGATTTTAAGTCCGTCGCGTCTACCAATTCCGCCACCCGGGCTACCTATCTAAACTTAATAATTTTTTAAGATTAGCCCTTCTAAAATATCACTTTTTGAGACTTTTAGCTCCTGAAATTTAAATTTTTTCATAATATTACAAACTATTAATACTCCCGTTGATAATGTTTTTGCCCGTTTGGGATCTAAGGAGGGATAGCTGCTAATTATTTGGGCCTCAGTCATTTGATTTAATTCTGATGATAAATTCTGTATCCATGAATTATTTAAGGTAGTCAGGTGTATTTCCTCTTCATTATAAGTTTTTTGCTCCAAGTAAATTGACGCAATTGAAGTAAATGTGCCTGATACCCCAATCATAGAAATATTCTTTGTGTCTATTTCCAAGTTGAGACTTTGTTGAATTAAATTATCTCCTTCATTTCTGTCAGCTTCACTCATAGGGTTAATGTTTGATATACGTTCTGTTAAAGAAACTACTCCCAAATCAAGAGAGTGAACATTTGTTCTGTTTTCGGAGTCATAAATTAATTCTGTGCTTCTACCTCCGATATCAACTATGAAAAAATCTTTGTTAATAGCTCTGGATGACAATACTCCTAGTGAAGTTAAGTATCCTTCTTCTTGGCCACTGATGACTTGAATTTCTAGATCAAGTTTTTTTCTTATCTCTTCGATAACTTCTTCAGAGTTATTAGCATCTCGAAATACTGCTGTACCTGTTATAAAAATTTGATCAACATTTTCTGTATTAATTCTTTTTAAATATTCTCTTAGAACCTTGATAAGTCTGTTTTTTGCATCTTTAGATATCTCACTTGATAACTCAAGTCCCTCTGAAGTTTTAGTAACCTTGTGTGTTTTAAATAGAGGAAATAACTCTCCCGCTCTAGCTTCTGCAATTAAAAGACGGGTAGAGTTTGAACCACAGTCAATTGCGGCAACTTTTACCATTCGACTTTCCAAGACTTATTTTTTTCAAGTTGTTGTTCGTCAATACATGGTTCTTGGCAATTAAATCCACCAACTAACTCTTCAACAATCTGTCCTACAACATTTTTGCCAGTAGCAAGCTGATCGGCTAAATGTGAGTGAAGACATTTTATACTTTCACGAGCCCCTCCAACACCGCCGTACGGATGAATCTTGGTAGTATCATTTATCTCTTGAGTACGTTCTGTCTCGTAAGAGTGTTGCCTGTTGGACCATTGTTCATGTAAATTTTTATCTTTTTGTATTTGATCATCTAGTTCTTTGATTAACCCTGTTGATTCGAGAGATCCGACTTTTTTGGTATACATTGGGCATGAAAGCCAATAAGTAGTTGGAAAAGGTGTTCCGTCATCTAAGTTGGGTGGTACTTTAATGACTACGGGAAGATTGAAGTGACATTTTGTAACAACATTTACAGAACTTCTTAACTTTCGACCAAGTTGGATTTCTACTATTTGCTTATTGTGATTCATTATTAGTACCAATGATATATTCTACAAATAATTCAAAAGCACTTTTACTTCTTTCACGTCCGATTGTTTCTTCTAATGGTGTTACTGCCTCGGGTACGTCAAATTTATGAAGGACTTCACCATCTTTACCGTATCCATGCTCTTGTAGAATTAAGTCCAATTTATCGGGATCGTTTAAATTATCAATTTTAACTTGATACTCAGTAATCTCTTTTTTTAAGGTTTCTGAGTGTTCTATTCTATTTTCTAGTGTTGTTTGCATTGACCTATAATTTTTATAACTTACTTCATACGTATCAAACACAAAATATAACGCAGAAAAGGTAATCGTAAATATGATGAGTTTAGAAACTAGGTTTCTTCTGAAAGTGTTTACTTGTTCCATTTTTTATTATTAAAGTTGTCGAGTCCAATAACTTCACCAATGCGAAGTAGCTCATTGTATTTAGCTGTTCTTTCTGATCTAGCCGGAGCTCCTGTTTTAATTTGTCCACTAGAAGTTCCTGCTACTAAATGACTGATAAATATATTTTCTGTTTCCCCGGACCTATGGGAGACCATCGAGGTGAAGTCACTTTCCTTTGCCAGCTGCATCGTCTCATAAGTCTCGCTTATACTTCCAACTTGATTGACTTTAATTAATATTGAATTTGCTGATTTCTCTGTAATCCCTTTTTCTAGCATTTGAGCCTGTGTGACAAATAAATCATCTCCAACGAGCTGAGTAGTGTCACCAATTTTTGACGTTAACTCATTCCATCCGTCCCAATCATCTTCAGCAAGTCCATCTTCTATCGAGACAATAGGAAATTTAGTACTTAGGTCAATCAAATAACTAACCATTTCGCTTGAGTTAAGCTCTTCCTCTTCTATTAGATACTTACCTTCGCTGTAGAATTCTGATGATGCAGCATCTAGAGCAATAGATACCTGCTCCTCCATTTTGTAATTTGCTTTTTCTACTGCTTCAATAATTATTTTTAATACTTCTTCTGAGGAGTTTAAATTGGGTGCAAATCCACCTTCATCACCAACATTTGTTGCCAACCCTCTATCTTTGAGTAATTTTTTAAGTGTATGATAAATTTCCACTCCTGCTCGTAAAGCTGAATCAAATCGATCAAAACCATGAGGAACAATCATAAACTCTTGTATATCAACTTTATTATCCGCATGAGCACCACCATTTAATATGTTCATAAAAGGCACTGGTAAAGAAGGTGCACCATAAATATTTGGTACAAGCTCATACATGTTTTTTCCAGTTGCATTTGAGTAGGCATTTAAAGTTGCCATTGAAACTGCAAGGATTGAGTTTGCTCCAAGGTTACTTTTATTTGGAGTCCCATCGTGTTCGATCATCAATTTATCTATATTGCTCTGATCACCAGCATCATGACCTTTAAGCAGTTCAAAAATCTCTGTATTTACTTTATCAATAGCTTTGGTAACGCCCTTGCCAAGAAAATCTGTATCTCCATCTCGAAGTTCATGGGCTTCTAGTTTTCCTGTTGAGGCACCTGATGGAACCGAAGCTCTGCCCCAAGAACCATCTTCTAAGGTAACTTCAGCTTCCACAGTGGGATTAGCTCTTGAATCTAGGACATACCTAGCGTGAATTTTATTAATATTTGTATTCATAACCCTGTTAATTAAAATTTAACAGAATTTTTGAAGTTTACGACTCTATTTGCTTATTCTTTGCTTCCTGCCAAAGCTCATTAATATCTGCATCTTCATGATAATTTTGCTCAACATATCTGGCTCTATTTATGAACCTGTCGATTGAGCGTTTTAGTTGTACTTCTGGATCAGCTTCTAGATATCTTGAAACATTGAGTAGTGAAAAATATACATCCCCCAACTCACTCTTTCTATCTTCTAAATTAGTAGCTTCTTTTAATTCCTCTACTTCGGAAATTAAGTCTTCTAAGGCATCTTCATAGGTTGGATAGGTTAGTTTTAGACTTTTTGCTTTTCTTTGAGCCTTAAAAGCAATATTTACAGGAGGCAAACTATGGTTAAGGTCATCAAAAATAGAGTTATTATCTTGTTGTTTGATTTTCTCCCATTGTTTTTCTACATCTTCAGCGGAGTCAAGGTTTGCATTTTCAAAAATATGTGGATGTCTTTTAATGAGCTTTAAACGTAAATTTGTCATCACATCATCTATATTAAAAAACTCTTTCTCCTCGGCTATCTTCGAATGAAGGAAGACTTGCAGTAAAACATCTCCTAATTCACTTTTAAGCTCTTCGAAGCTTTCTGGTGATGAGTCTAACTTGGATATGGCATCTAGTAGTTCGTACGATTCTTCAATGAGGTGTTTTGCTAATGACTCATGTGTTTGTTCTTTGTCCCATGGACATTCAGTTCTTAATTTTGTAACTATTTGTACTAATTCCTCAAACTCAGACATGATTTAGTTTTCGCTTCTTATCTCGAGTTCTAATAGGTTTTGATCTATCAGCCAGCTGATAATTTTATGAATAAAACTATCTACATCTATGTACTCTAATTTAAGTTCTTTTTCAGCTTTTGCGCCATCATATACATGTCCATGAGTAAGAACTCTGACTGATTCTTTACAAATGATTGAGTCTCCAGAAGATAATAGGGAAACAAGATCAAAAATAGGTCCTGCTGTCTTCAATAAGTTTTTTGGAATATAAATTGGTGATCCATCCCAGTTAGTAATTTTTTTCACCTTACTGATTAGCTCTTCTGAAGTGACATGAAAACTATTAAGAACATATCTCTCATCATCTACCCCATACAAGAGTGCGTTGTAGTGTCCATCAGTACAGTTATCGATATCTATTATCGAGATATTATTTTTAAGTAATGGAGGATATTTTTTATTCAAAGATGAGATTAATAATTTTGCAGTTCCTGAAACACGTCCTGGACCCTGAACTGAAGAAGGGTTCACTGAGACAAATTCAAATTCTTTATCAAACTTAAATGCCTCCACTTCTGCTTCATATTTAGATTGTTCATAGTTACTCAAAAAACTTCCTCTATGGGTAGCATCTTCATTACCAGGAAGTCCCTTTTCTTCACCTAGGGTGACTGCTGATGATGTATAAATAAACTTTTTGATACCGAGTTTATTCCCAAGTGCTAGCATTTTTTTCGTACCTTCAATGTTGATATTGAACATAGCTTCTGGATTTTTTGCACACATTTTATTCATACCAGCTACATGGAAGATTGCATCAATGTCATGTTCCGCCAACTGTTCATGAAGAGTGGAATCAAATAAATCCCCTCTGATTGGGGTGACGTTTAAGTCTTTTAAGCTTTTTTCTGTTTCTGCGCTTCTTGTTAGGGCATAAATATTATGATTATGATCTTTTAGTTTTTGTAATAATGGTTTACCTACAACACCCGTTGCACCGGTAATAAATATATTTTTATAATCCATTATTCAGCTGAATTATATGCAGCGAAATATTGATAACCTGAAACAATTGAGAAGAGTACTGCTAAATAGACAATGATGGTATCCAAGCTCACTCCCGCTATATCTACTGGGAAGTCCATTAATACAAATCCAATAGCCCAAAATTGTAAACTTGCTTTTATCTTACCCAGCGGACTTGGAGGTATGAGCTTGCCTTCATTGCCAGCCAGTCCTCGTAAACCAGTTACAATAAATTCTCTTGAAATCAATAAAACGGTAATCCATATGTTAACTCTGTCTATATATGTAAACCCAATAAATATGCACGTTACGAAAAGTTTATCGGCAATAGTGTCTAAAAAAGCACCTGTTTTAGTTGAGACATCCCACTTTCTAGCTAATTTTCCATCAAAAAAATCAGTCCAAGCAGCTATAAATGCAAGAATGGCTGGGGTGAGCATTAGCCCACTTTCAGAACCATCTTGAAGAATCAAAAATAAGATAACAGGTGAAGACAATATCCTAAACCAAGCTAGTAAGTCTGGAATTCGCTTTTTCATTAAATCACATCAATTATTCTTCTCTCGGAAGCTTTCTTAACAGCATCCTGTCTGTTTTTAGAAAATAACTCTATCACGTCTATTGCATCTTCTATAATAAACTCTACTTCTTCTCTTTCTTCATTGTTGAATTTTGAAAGAACAAAATGAGCAGGATCAACTCCATTTGGCGGTCTTCCTACACCTACTTTTAATTTCCAATACTGGTCTTTATTGATATTCCTATCAATTGACTTGATGCCATTGTGACCACCATCTGAACTTCCTTGTTTTAGTCTTAGGCGTCCAAAGGCTAAATCGATATCGTCATAAATTATCAAAATATTTTCAGGATCTATATTTTTATTTTTTAGATACGCACCTACAGAATCACCTGAATTATTCATTGATGTCATAGGAGTTAATATTGTTACATTCATTTCGTCAATTGACGTCTCGACTGATTGATACCTTCCAGATTTGTGAACTTTAAAAGTATCTCCTTTTTTCTCGAGATATCTTAGAAGAGTGTCCGCACCAATATTGTGTCGTGTTTTTTTATATTTTTCGTCAGGATTCCAAAGACCAACAATTAAGAGTGAGTTGTTATTCGGCACTTTCTTCTGAGGAGTCATCCCCAGCAGCTTCCTCAGTAGATACGCCATCTCCAGATGCCTCTCCCTCTTCACCTTCTAAGCCTTCGCCCAAGATATCTTCTTCCTCTTCAACAGCTGCTCTTGGTAGGGTAACGATAACCATAACAGAGTCATCATCTTCATTAGCTAAAGTAACTCCCTCAGGCAGGTCAATGTCTGGTGCGAGAACATTTTCACCAACATTTAAGTGAGAAATTTCAATGTCAAGAGATGTAGGAATATTTGAAGGTAAGGCACTAATCCTTAGAGTGTTATTAATAGTTTGCACCAAGCCGCCTTCTTCTTTAACTCCAATTGGAATGCCTAAGTAATTAATCTGTACTTCAGCTTCAACAGTTTTTGTAAGGTCTACCTTTATTAAGTCAACATGTACAAATTCATCTCTGTAGGGGTGTCTTTGAATCTGTCTTGCTAACGCGGTTACTTTCTCTTTTTCTCCAAGTTCAATATTTAATATGATGTTTGAACCGGCATCAGTTTTTAAAGCATTTGTAAATTCTCTAGCGTTGATGTACACGGAGGTGGATTCCATTCCTTCACCGTAAACAACTGCAGGTAATAGACCTTCTGTACGAAGTCTTCTTGACTCAGGTGAGCCTTTTTCGTCTCTAATTGTTGCTTTTAATGTAGTTTCCATGATTTCCTTAAGAAGTATATATATTACTTAATTTTAATGACTAACAAAAACGTTATTTTATGCTTTTTCTGTAGCTTTCCCAACAGAAATCACTGCAAAAGATAATGTAATAAAAGCAAACAAACCTGCTGCAATATAACCTTTAAGAAGTACATCCATGACCCAACCTTCGACCATTATTGCTCTCATAGCTTCAATTACGTACGTAGTCGGATTGTAAGCAGAAGCTGTTGCAAGCCATCCTCTAAGGGCTTCTCTTGGTACAAATGTTGGGGCTAAAAATAATGCTGGAAAAAATAAAAATGATGCTGCCTGTGCACCCTGTGATGAACCTGATCGAACTCCTGCTGCAACAGAGTATCCTGCAAATCCCATACCCCAGAGAAAGGCAATTGAGAGTACAACAAAGAACCCTACTGTTCCAACTGCTGGATCAGCACCAATAAATTTTCCGATAACCATAATTAATCCTGCTTGAACGAGGACTCTTAATGCACCAATTAACATGGGAGATAAAATAATCGCCCATTTTGAAATTGGCATACTCTGATATCTCTTAAAGACACCTGATTCAATATCCTCAACTAAATATATACCTGATGCTCCACCACTTAATGAAGCGGAGACAATAGATACAGGAAGTATGAAATTCACAAAATTACCGTTAGCAAAATCTAAAGGTGTTCCTTGAGCTGAGCCACCAAAGACTCCTCCTAACGCACCATCATATACAAATAAAAAGAATGCTGAAATAAAGATGTTAGGGAGTTCGGCTAATGGTCGTCTTAAGAATCGTAAGACTAACCTCTTAGTTAAAATCTGTAGTTGAACAGCAAATGATCTATTAGTCTGCACTATCTACCTCTTCTCTTGCGAGTAGTAGTTGGCTTTTCTTCAGCAGCTTTTTCGGTTCCCTCAAGTCTGTTTCCAGTTACTTCAAGAAAGACATCATCAAGAGTTGGTTTACTTGCTGAAACTGTACTAACTTCAATACCCTCTGAAATTAATTTATTAATGTATTCAGGAATTTTTGAAGCGCCATCTGCAACGGTGATTCTTAATTCATCTTTACTTTGAACTGCATCAGTAAGAATGTTTTTTGCCTTTTCTAAATCCTCATCTGAGTAGAAAGAGAGAGTGATAACGTCACCACCAATGCTAGCTTTTAGTTCATCAGAAGTTCCCTCAGCAACAACTAACCCTTCGTCAATAATTGCTATCCTATCTGCTAATTCATCTGCCTCTTCAAGATATTGTGTGGTCAAAATTATAGTGACCCCACTATCGCGCAGTCTTTTTATTTCCTCCCAAAGTACTCTTCTTGAACCGGGATCTAATCCAGTTGTTGGTTCATCTAAAAACAAGATTTCTGGAGAGTGGACGAGGCTAAGGCCAAGATCTAATCTTCGTTTCATACCGCCTGAATAAGTTTTGACTCTTCTATCCCCTGCCTCAGTTAATCCAACGAGTTCCAGGAGTTCCTTTGTTCTTTTTTCAGAATCAACTTTGCTGTATCCCCATAATCGACAAGTTGTAAAAAATAACTCTCGACCTGTAAGGATTTTATCTATGCCTGTATCTTGTAACGCGACACCTATTTTTTCTCTGACTTCTTTATCTTGTGTCTCAACATCTATGCCCAGTATTGATGCACTACCGTCAGTAATACTTAATAAGGTTGTGAGCATTAAGATTGTTGTTGATTTTCCAGCACCATTAGGGCCAAGGAGTCCAAAGATTTCACCCTGCTCAACTTGAAAGCTTACATCTTTTACTGCTTCAACGGTGTCTTGTTTGCTTGTAAAAGTTTTCTTAATATTCTTAACGTCGACTGCTAACATTTATTACCTATATACAAATAGATATCCTACAAGTACTACGTTTTTACTTGGCCTCGTAGCTCAGGGGATAGAGCACAGGTTTCCTAAACCTGGTGTCGCAAGTTCGAATCTTGCCGAGGCCGCTTTTGTAACTACATATATATAGAAAAGTACAGTATTGCTCTCTTAACTGATATTTCCTTACAGTCGTGTAAAAGTTTTACCCTAAAAAATTGTAAAAATTTATGAATCTGCCAAAATACTAAAAATGACTAAAAGTGAAAATACGCCGTTAAATAAGAATGAAATAGAGATTGTAAAACTTACTGTTGAAGGCGAGAGCCAAAGAAGTATAGCAAAACAACTTGGCCTCTCCCCGAGCGCTATATGTAGAACTCTACAAAGACCCCATGTAGTAGATAAGATCAAATCTTCAACGCAAGAGCTCCACTACCCTATTTATCAACAAATGATGGATAACTATGCCAGAGGACAGGAACGTATTGGAAGAGAAATTGACACTATGGACCTAAAAGAACTTAATAAATATCTAGGTCATACAAAACCCTTAATCTTGCCAATGGTCATTGAAAATGTTCGTGAGGAATTAAAAAAAGAAATGCAAGCACAGGAAGGTCCTGTAGAGATTCAAATCAAATATTCTGATACTGATCAGACCGTTCGACGTGAAGCATTAAGGCTGCTAAAAGAGTGGGGTTACGATGAGCCACCTAAAGATATTATAAACTGAGCGCTTTCCTTACAAGGAAGAAGTCACAGGTTCAAATCCTGTAGCGCCCACAAGGGTTTTTCAGATATTGCCCTATAAAAATAGCCTTGCGACCCGCATACGACCCGCTTTTGGTGTGATTTTATTGAATAAGTATATAAAGATTAGCTATAATAATAGGGACAACTATAACAGTTAAGAAGTCTGAAAAAGCAGCTCTGGAACTACTTGGTAAGTATTCGGATGACAGATTATTTTGGTAATTATCAGTAAGAGTATCTTTAGACCTAAGTATTGTATCTTCTTGGTTTTTTTTCAAATTTAAG
>Ga0213869_10000122_pt1 | contig 61133 bp, 60 predicted proteins | sample PICome_10_FD_160083 | JGI IMG/M metagenome (GOLD analysis project Ga0213869, IMG submission 160083) | Coastal seawater microbial communities near Pivers Island, North Carolina, United States - PICO132 | ecosystem: Environmental > Aquatic > Marine > Coastal | place: USA: North Carolina... | reverse complement strand
AACGAACCAATGATGCCTTTGGTAAAAAAACAACTGGAGACCTTTTTGCTGAGACCAAGGGAACAGGATGGGAGACCTTAGTATTTAACATCCCAGAATTAGAAGGTAGGAATGGAATTTATAATACCATCACAATGGTTTTAGGATATGATCTTTCAAATCAAACCGAAGTGAATTATTATTTAGATAATTTTAATTTTTCTTCTCCATCACTAATTAATGTGGATCTTACTAATATTGATTCAAGTGAAGAATTAACTTCTTACTCAGGTTATCAGTTAGTTTGGAATGATGAGTTTAATTATGAAGGAGCTCCATCTGATCAAAAATGGCACCTTCAATATATCCCAATAATTGAGGGGGGTTGGGCAAATGATGAAAAACAACATTATACCACAAGGCGAGACAACTCTTTTGTAAGTGACGGAACACTAAAAATCGTAGCTAAAAAAGAATTGTATGCATATGATGGGATCAATAAGACCTTCACCTCTGCTAGGTTAAATTCAAAATTTGATATCCGATATGGACGTATTGACGTTCGAGCTAAACTCCCAAGTTCAAAAGGTACATGGCCTGCGATTTGGACTTTGGGCACTAATATTGGAGAAATTGGGAATTATTACGGAACCTCCCAAGGGAATGTAGGTTGGCCAGAATGCGGAGAAATAGATATAATGGAACAAGATGGGACCAATAAACAACTTCTATATGGAACCTTTCATTGGGCCGATAATGGTGGTCAACAGGCTTCTTATGGTTTGATTAAAGACACTTCCTCTTTAAATATTTCTGATTTAAATTCTGAATTCCATCTGTATTCTTTGATATGGACTTCTTCTTCAATAAAGGTTTATGTAGACAATTTGCTTGTATCAGAATTAGATAACACTGCCTCCGTTCCTTTTGATAACCCACATTATTTACTGCTTAACGTTGCTATGGGCGGAACTTTAGGTGGTGTTGTGCCAGGCACTTTTGAAGAAGACAAGATGGAAATAGATTATGTAAGGTTTTACCAATAGATTTTTTAAAACTCGGAGTCTAATATTTTTTGAATCATTTCACGAGCTGTGATAAGTTTAATTTTATGGACACTATCTAAGTAATTTCCTTGAGAAATTTTATTATCTATATGTTTTAATAATTCTTTTGATGAAGGATTTTTCATTTTACAAATTTAAAGGAACTTCGATTAATAAAACTCGACTATTTGGAGCCATCTTTAAATTAAATCTGTCAGTTTCCCAGACACCTACAGCATCTCTTTTTTTAATTAAGTCTCCTGCTATTTCTGCTGACCCCTCAATTAGAAAAACATAAACCCCATTTCCTTCTTTATTTATTTTGTATTCAATTTTCGTAGATTGATTAAAATCTCCCATATGAAACCAAGCATCTTGATGAATCCACATTGCAGGACCATTTGGATCTGGGGTAACTATTGGATATAAAGTATTTATTTTCTTTAATTCTTTAATACTTTTTTGATCATAACGAGGAGTAACGTTTTTCTCTTTAGGTAAGACCCAAAGCTGGAGAACTTTTACTTCTTTGTCTTTATTTTTGTTGTATTCGCTGTGAAATATGCCGGTTCCTGCACTCATTACTTGAATTTCATCAGCTTCAATTACGCCTATATTGTCCATACTGTCTTTGTGCTCTAAAGCCCCTTCAAGAGGAATGGTGATGATTTCCATATTATCGTGAGGATGAGAACCAAAGCCCATTCCAGGGGCAATGATATCATCATTTAAAACTCTAAGGGCTCCAAACTGAATTCGTTTGGGATCAAAATAGTTTGCAAAACTAAAAGAGTGTTTAGCATGAAGCCATCCATGATTTGCTTCACCGCGGGTAGAGGAAGAGTGAAATATTTTTTTCATTAAACTTTATAACTGTTGTAGGTACAAATGTAGAGTTTATTTTTTTGTTTCTTTTTTTTCCAATGACTTTTTAGTTTTTACTAATGAGTCAATTAGATTTTTTTTGGAGTCAAAATATTCAATTAGAGTCTCAATCTTAGCTTCATTTTCCTTTTTCTCTGTTTGCTTTTGCTTTTCTTCGGCTACTGTATTTTTAATTTCCATGTAGGTAGTGGCTACAAAGCCAATTACTATGGCAATACAAACAATATAAGCAACAATCTCTTCAGCTTCGGAGAGGTACATAATTTTTTATCTTAGCGCTAATTTAAAAAATAGGATTCAGGATGTTAGGTTTAGAAAGAAGAATTTGGCTATTTATAATTGTTGGCATAATCTTTCCTCCCCCAGTTTTTATTAAAGCTCAGAGTCAAACTGATACGACAACCATTACACTTCAAGAAGTAGCTCTTCAGGCTCCAAAAATAGGAACTGTCCAGAATAAATTACCTTTCTCTTTAAGTGTAAAAGATCTAACTTCTTTTCAAGCAATTTACCAACAACTTTCACTTCAAGAGTATTTGGGATCTGTACCAGGCTTATTTACTCAAAATGCAAATAACTATGCACAAGATTTAAGAATTTCATTGCGAGGGTTTGGGTCAAGGGCAGCATTTGGAATTAGGGGGGTTAAGATTATCGTAGACGGTATTCCAGAAACTACTCCAGATGGACAAGGACAGCTGGATAATATACCTTTAGGATTATTAAAAAGCTTTGAAGTCCTAAGAGGACCTTCCGCAAGTTTATATGGGAATGCATCAGGTGGTGTTATTTATCTTAAAACCCTTGACAAACTAGAGGATAAAGCTGCACAATTCAAAGTGATTTTTGGGTCCTATGAATTTCAATCCTATCAGTTAGCTACCTCTTTAGAAAATGAAAAGACAGAAGCTCTTATTCATGCAAATAGAACTCAAACAAATGGATATAGAAAAAACAGTGGATTTGAACAAAATCTATTTAATATAAAAGTCAAACATTTATTTACATTACAATCGAGTTTGCAGCTTCAGCTGAATTATACCAATAGTCCTATAGCACAAGATGCCGGAGGCTTGACTTTAGAAGAAACAGAATCAAATTGGGACCAAGCAAGACAGCGAAATGTAGACTATAACACCTATGAAAGTGTCGATCATTTCAAGGCAGGTCTTCGCTGGCAACAAAATTGGAGAAGCAAATGGGATTTAGATACTTATGGGTTTTATTCTTATCGCGACTTTTATGGAAAACTGCCCTTTGAAAATGGAGGAATTATAGATTTAAATAGAAATTATTTTGGATTTGGAAGCCGATTGAATTATAAGCAAGAGAACCATCTTTGGCAAATTGGAATAGAGTCTTCAAGTCAGCAGGATCAGCGTGATCGCTATTTGAATCTAAAAGGAATACAAGGGGAACAAAGCTTTTCACAATTAGAAAGTTTTAGAAGTTTAGGCATTTATATTTTGGATGAGGTGCAATGGAAAAAATTGCTTTTAAGAACTAGTTTGCGATATGATGACTTAAGTCTAGGAGCAGATTCAGTCCTTGAAGATCAAAAATATCAGGTATTGAATCCTAGTATTGGTCTAAGCTATGAAATAGATTTAAAGCAAAGATTATTTGTTAATTTTTCTTCTAGTTTTGAAACTCCTACTTTATCTGAACTTTCTTCAAATCCCAATGGTAAAGAGGGGCTTAATCTAGAGCTTAACCCTTCAAGGGCATTAAATTATGAGATTGGATGGAAGGGTTTATGGGCAAAAACCCGAATAGAGGCCAATTTGTTTTTTATTGAAAGTTCTAATGAAATTCTCCCCTATGAATTAGAAGCTTTTCCAGGAAGATCTTTTTATCGAAACGCTGGAGCCACTGAACGGTTTGGATTTGAACTTTCAGGAATTTATAAAACAAAATCTTGGGAAGTGCAAACAAGTATAACCCAAGCTAGGTATGAATTTTCTACACGTGAGAGTATAGAAGGGAATGCACTTCCTGGAATTCCTAACAGGCAGTTTTTTCTTCAAGTAGGTTATTTATCCCCAACAGATTGGAAACTTCAACTAACAGGGGAAAGCATAGGCAGATTTTATGCTGATAATAAAAATTCAGTTCAGATTGATCCATACCAGAAAGTTAGACTTCAAGGGGGTAAGACAATTTCATTTGGAGGTGTTGAGGCGAATCTTTTTGCAGGAATAAACAACCTTTTTAATGTTGAATATTTTGACAATATCCGACTAAATGCTTTTGGTAAAAGATATTATGAACCTGCACCAGGGCGAAATATATTTTTTGGAGTAAGTGTAGGATTATAGTTTTTTGATTAAATAATTTTTAGAATAGTATCAGATTTTTAATGATTTTGAATCTGAATATCTGTAGAACACTTTTGTTATCTTTACTTTATGCGGCATTCTATTACACTTTTACTTTTTTTGTTTGGTTTCTCGCTTTTCTCGCAGAATTTTTCTGAACGAAAAATATCACGAATGCTAAATAAAATTGAAGCTTTTAATCAGGTGCATGTTGGAATTAGTATAGCTGCTTTAAAAACCTCGAAACCAATTGCTGCATACCAGGCTGACCATTACATGACCCCTGCTTCAAACGTGAAACTGCTTACTTTTCTCGCTGCAATTGAAAACTTTGATTCCCTACCAGCACTATATTATAGGGATCAAGATTCCATCACTCACTTTAAGTCAACTGGCTACCCTCTTTTACTTCACCCTTTATACCCGGATACAGAGCTTTTTTCTTTTTTAAAACAAAAGCAATCTTTGGTCTATCACAAACCAAAGTCTAATTTAAAAAGTCAAGGCCCTGGATGGTCATGGGACGATTATTCTTATTACTATGCTGCTGAAACGAGTCCTTTCCCCATCTATGGGAATACTATTCAAGGCTATGGTGATCCTAATGCCCCGAAATTTATACCCGATAGTTTTGAAACTCTTCTCACACGTGACACTTTAGCTAAAAACTTTAAAAGAGAACGCTTTAAAAACCGTTTTCACTATAATCCAAAAAAGTGGAATGTATCAGACACTTTGTATCGTCCATTTATCACAAGTGATAATATTTTTGTTAGTTTATTAAAAGACCATTTAAATCTTCCTGTTCATTTATCAAATGAATCTGAAAATCTTGAATGGAAACTACTTTACACTAGTCAAGAAGAATTGCTATATAAAGCACTACTTCAAGACAGCGATAACGGAGTATCAGAAGCACTACTGACCATGATATCTCAAAAACGTTTTGACGAAATGGATATTGAAAGAACGATTGATACTTTAAAACTTCAATGGGAAAAGTGGCTTCCAGACCCACTCGAATGGGCTGATGGTTCTGGCGTTTCAAGATATAATATGATTACTCCTAGAACTTTGATAGCCGTACTCAAGAAGATTTACAATAAAGTAGGATTTCAAACTATCAAAAATTATTTCCCTAAAAGCCGTCTTTCCGGTACAATAAAAAATTATAATTTGAAAAACGTGTATGCAAAAACAGGAACTCTGCGTCATAACCACAACCTTTCTGGTTATTGGATTAGTTCTAGTGGGAATGTTTATGTGTTTTCGGTTATGGTAAATCATTTTACCGCTTCAACGAATGAGGTCCGTGAGGGTATTAGCCTGCTTCTTAAGCAATTTCAAAAAAGGTTGAAATAATCCCTTAAATTTGTTAATAGCTTTTTGAGCATTAATATTTATCATTAAATACTGATATACAGATACTTATTAATATTAATGACCTTCACTCTATAAATAATTTTCAACATAATACCTACTTTGGCACGAAACTTGTATACATGTGCGTTGTACATGAAAGTACACAAATTTTTAATTAATTAAATTTTATCAAATGAAAAAAGGTTTATTATCAATTTTGGCTTCTGCGCTACTTGTAGTAGGATGTCAAAATTATGACGATCAGTTTTCTGCTCTTGAAACACAAATCAACGCACTCGCTTCGACTGTTGCTGGTTTAACTCAAGTTCAGTCTGATCTTGCTAGCCTCGCTAATACTGTAAATTCATTACAGTCAAGTGTAGCTCAAACTGTTGATGCTGCTTTAGCTGACGGCTTAGCTGACATAGATGCTGCTGTTGCTTCTTTAGAAGCTGCTGCTGCAGATGCTGCTTCTGCTGAAGACGTTGCTGCAATCCAAGCTGGTGTTGACGCAAATGCTGATGATTTAGATGAGTTATTAGCTCAATCTTCTGTATTTAGTGGAGATGTTCTTATTAACTCTATTCCAACATTAGACGCTTACTATAGTATGGGTGAAAACCTTGCGATTGTAAACGGAAGTGTTACTATTAACCCTACTGCTGACATGGATATGGCCAAAGTACAAGCTGTTGCTGATGTAATGTTAACAATTACAAAGGACTTAACAGTTACTTCAGCTGCAAGTACCATTGCTGAGCTTGTATTTAACAATCTTTCAGGTGTTGCATCTTTAACAATGGAACAAGCTGGAGGATATCATTTTCCATTACTTACGTCTGCTGCTAGTATTAACTTAAGTGATAAGTTTGAAAGCACTGTAGTGAGAGTAAATTTCCCTGCTTTAACAAGTGTTAACTCTATGGGTACTGACAGTAATAATAATAATGTTATTGAATTTACTAAAGCGACTGAGATGAGTTTCGCAGCTCTTCCTCGTTATGCTCCTAATGCTATTTCCTTTAGAACTAAAAAAGGAAAAGCTGATGCCCCTACTACTTTAGATATTAGCGCTTTAAAAGATGTTGATGCAGCTGGTGAAATAGCTGGATTAACATTACAAATTCAAGGACCTAACTCAGTAACTATTTCAACTCTTGATGGTAAGTCAGGGACTGTATCTTTAACAGATGTTCTTTCTGCTACTATTACTGATTATGATGGTACTATTTCAGTTGGAGACGGAGTAGAAACACTTACTTCTAACAACGTTGTAGCTATAAACGGTTCAATGAAGGATATTATTACTCTTGATATTAAAGGAGTTATAGATCCTAATACAGCCACTGACAAAAGTGGACCAGCAATTAACTTAGCTTCTCTAGCTGACTTAACTACTGCTACACTAGATGGAAACTTTGCATCAATAGATGTTACATCTTGTAATAATATTGAGACTCTAACATTTAAATCAACTACTGATGTCAACAATGGAGATATCAATCTTGATGGAAATTCTGACTTAGAAGTAATTAATTTTGCTAAAGCTAAGACTAATGGTGTTATTCTTAATGATAACAACTCTCTTGTAACTGTAGACGTAGATGTAACAACCCAAAAAACACTTGCTACAGGCGCTACTTTAGACGGATCTATTGCTGTAACTAATAATTCTGACTTAGAGTCGTTAACTATTACTGCAGGAAGTGTTGCTGTTTTAACAATTACAGGAAATGCTGATCTTGAAACTATTAACGGTTCAGGATTAACTTCTATTGGAGCGACTGCTGCATCTAATAATGTAACAATTACAGGTAATAAATTTGTTGCTTCTATTGCTCAAGACAAAACAAATGCTGCAGCATGTACTTCATGTGGAAACCTAGAAGCCAATGACCTTGGTGGATTTACTACAGCATCTGGAATGAGTACATTGAAGACATATTTAGCTTTAGTTGCTGCTAATACATCTGCTACTGCATCTGTATACTGGGATACTGTAGAATCAACTACTAGCGCTACTGGCGTTGAAACAGTTGCTGAGACTACAGCTCAAGGTGATGTAACTGTTATTTTAGCTTTAACTGCTGAAGTGGCTACTGCTGCAAAAGGAGAAATTGCTGCACAAAGAGCATTTATTGTAGATGTAGATGCAGGGACTAAAATAGGTATGAGAAATGCCGCTGGAGCTAGTTTATTTGCAGGAGCAACAGCATCTGCAGCTGGCTCAGTTACTATTAATACTAATTTAGATCTACTTATCGCAGATATTAAAAGTGCAGCTAATGTTGCTCGATTTAATGCATATGGTCTTACTTTAGATGCTGCACGTGGAGGTGATTCTTCGCAAACAGTTAGTTTAGTATTACATGCTACTGGCGTATCAACGGCTACTCAAATTGGTCAAAGATGGACAACTGGTCCTCAGCGTACTGCTGCAGTTAGTGCAACAAACTATGGTTTCGGTGCGGATGACTACGTGACATTTACTGTTGGGTCTAACTCAGTTACTGCAACAGGAGCTACTCTTGCTGCTCTAAATACAGCTATAATCTCTAACTGGGGAACTAAATACGGTCTTTCAGGAACAGCTTCTGCTTCGGCAGTTGCAACCTTGACTGCTGTAGGTACTACAATTAAGGCTACTGCTTTAGATAGAGGTACTGCTGGATACGCGCTAGATGTTGACTTAGGGGTTACAGCGGGAACAGTAACTGCTTCAAACGCTTTGAATGTTGGTTGGAAAATTGGATCTACAATTCTTGAGTCTGATGACGCAACTGTAGATACAAATGTTGTTTTAACTATTTTATCTAATGATAAAGGTACGCTTCTAGACAAAACTTCAGGTGTTACTACTAATTCAACTGGAGGAACTACTTTTGTTGAGTTAACTACAACAGCTAAATCTAACGCAACAAATCCTAATGCAAATGTTCAATTACCTGCAGGACAAAGTGCAAATGCTGTATTAGCTGAAGATGGTACATCTAAAGTTGTAAGTACTGCTGCTCAATCTAAAACAAGAGTACACTGGTTATAATAAACTATTCAGTTTTATTAACTTTGCTTTTATGAATTATTTATATAAAAGCTAAAATTAAAACCCTCCTTAATGGAGGGTTTTTTTATTTTTACACATGCTCTTAAATTTAAATAGAAAAGAACTTATTAGTAAAATATTAATCATAATGTTTTTGATTACATATTTTATACCAAACTTCTACGCTATTGATAGAATAGGGAATCAGTGGTTTTATCTAAGTATAGTTACCCTATTGAGTGCGATCTTTTTAATAAAAAATCACGACCTGTACTCAAATATTAAATCCACAATATTTGACAAAACAAGTATTCTATATTTAATTTTTATTATATGGTCCTTAGTCTCTATTTCCTTTAGTTACAATAAAGTTGAAGCTCTTGTTACATTTAATCAATACTTTAGTGTTTTTCTAGCTTTTGTTTTTATAAAAGCCCTGCTTTCTAGTGTCCCTAATCCAATTGATTTTTTGTTAAAATTATTTTTAATTCTATTACTTACTGAGGTAGTCATATCTTTATATCCAATATTAAAAGATATCGAAAACAATGAATTAGTATTTAGATCAATGGATTATAAAGGCGCAGCTGCAAACATTAATATTACATCGTTTTCAATATTATATAAAGTACCTATACTATTATATTTTTTAACAAAAGAAAAGAATTTGTTTATAAAAGCTTTTTTTACCATTTTATTATTTTCAGCTCTCTTTATTATTTCAATTCTTGGAACTCGAGGGGCCTATATTGGAGTGATGATTTGTATCATTTCTTACTTAGTTTACCTTTTTAATGCAAATTTTAATAGCATATTTAAAATGAAGAAATTAGTAATAGTGGGCTCAACACTTATTGTTGTATTATTAGCCAACTTAAATTTAACTCAAGAAGAAAATAATATAATCACACGAACAGCCTCAATTAATATTAAAACCCAGGATGGATCTGTTAATCAAAGACTCAGATACTATAAACAGGGCTTAAATCATTTTATTAAAAATCCAATATTGGGTGTTGGAATCGGAAACTGGAAACTTACTTCTATTGGATATGATAAAAATAATATTAATGGTTACATCATTCCATATCATGCCCACAATGATTTAATTCAGCTGCTTGTTGAACTTGGGTTTTTTGGGTTATTATTTTATGCATTATTTATTTTTTATTCTGTTAAAAACCTTTTTTATAATAGCTTATTTGATAATCATATTAATTTTCTATTCTTAGGCTCATTACTTATTTATCTATTGGACAGCATGCTAAACTTCCCAATAGCACGACCAATTTCACAGCTTTTTTTAATCACCTTTCTGTGTTTAGTTTCACTTTATAAAAAAGTTAATGAATAAAAAAATAATTATCTCTGGACTTTTTTTTATTATACTTTCTTCAGGATATTTAAATTATAAAGTTTTGAAGTCATTTGTTGAGCAATCATATTTATTATATGACTTCAATGCCTTTCAATTAACCTTTCCGATTGAACAAGTTAAATCCTATAATGATGTCATTCCAAATATTTCAGTAACTGGTCTGCCATTAAAAATGATGAAAGCAAAATATTTCATGAGAGATTCATTAATCAATGAAGCACTAGATTTATATTATGAGGCTAAAAAATCTAATCCGTTTTTAAAAATATCTGATTATGAATTAGCTAAATTTTATTTTGATAAAAAAAACATGGATTCTGCTTTATATTATTCTAAAAATGCATTTGAAGCCCTTCCAAGGAATGATCTTTTTAGCAGGCAATATTTTAGAGTCTTAACTGAATTAGAGATGGAAAAAGAATTAGATTTTTCATTTAATAAAATAAAAGATAATTTTATATTGGGTCAATGGCGAGATTACTTGCTATCGAAAGTTGAAATGGGGACAACTTCTAAAGAGGACCTAATCAAACTCCTTGAACAAGCCCAAGGATTAGTAACTGATAATGAACAATTTAGGATTTTAGACATTCTTATAAGGGTTGGTTTTGAAAATTTAGGTGAATTATCTCAAATTATAATTAAAGCCGAAACTTTTTATACCCAAAAAAACTTTATTGAAAGCGCAATCTTATATGAAAAAGCTGCAAAATTAAATCCAACTGATTACACGCATTATGAAAATGCCGCTTTATGTTATTATAGAGGAAATTCTTTTAAAGAAGCAGAAAATTTATTTAGATACACCTTGAGTTCATTTAATCCTCAAAACGGGAAATCTGAACTTTATTTGGGCCTTCTATTATATGAAAAAAAAGACAAAAAACAAGCTTGTGAGTTTTGGTACATATCAAAAAATAAAGGGTTTTCTGGTTCTCAAAGAGTAATTGATGCCTTCTGTAAGTAGAACACAAAAAATATTATTGTAAGCTCAAGGGAAAGTATTGTAAATACAGCAAGTTTTTGATTAGAGGTTATTTTAAAAATCACCAAATGATGTAAATGATTTTGGTCAGCTTGAAATGGAGATTTTTGATTTTTAATACGGATAATAAAAACCCTTAGTAAATCAGCTAGAGGATAAAACAATGTTAGAACTACGAATAAAGTTTTATTTATTTTAAACAAAGGGTCAAATTCAAATTCATCTCCTAAAACGTGAAAGGTATAAATTGCTAAAACAGTTCCTAATAACAATGACCCCCCATCACCTAAAAATACTTTCCCTTTCTGCTTAAAATTAAAATAATATAAAGGCAAGATTGCTCCAATAAAACTTATGCTCATAATTGATAGACTAGTTGTCCTATAGCTAAAAATCTCAATTAATAAAATAGTCTTAATAACCTCAGTAATTGCTAATCCATCAATTCCATCAATGAAATTTATAGCATTTACAATCACTAAGAAAACAAAAACAGTACTGAGTTGAGCTACAATATTTGGTATCTCATATAATCCTAAAAAGCCATAATAATTTGAAATAACAAAGCCTTGGTCAATCAGTATTTTGGCAACAATAATTTGAAGTAAAAATTTTAGTTTAAAGTCTGCATTATAAAAATCATCGTATACACCAACAATAAACATTATCCCAAGAGGAATAAATAGGGAATAATCAAAAATTTCAATACCTTGAAAATAATAGTATAGAGCGATCAAAAAAATAACTATAAAAATGCCTATGCCCCCCGTTCTTGTAGCTAATGTTTTGTGAGAACTTCGGTGATTAAAATCATCAAACTTTTTATATTTTATAAATAATCTTTGAACTCCAAAATGAAGAATAGCACCCAATATTAGAGAAGTTATAAAGATGTTAACATCCATCCAGTAAATATACACATACCTATTTAAAAATATTATTTTAGTATAATAAAACAAAAATAATGGCTAAAAGATATAATTCAGAAATTGATTTATTTCAGATGTTTTCACCAATTCTGATTATTTTTTACTTATGCATAGGCTTTATTCCAAATCTAGAAGCAGTTGATAAAATTGCCCCTCAATGGTTAGCAATGACAGGCTTAAACTTAGTAAGTGTTTTAGTCATATTTTATTATAAAAAAACAATTTCTAAAACCATAACAGCTTCATTAGTTGCAGCAATTTCTATAACATATATAGGATTTATTTTTTGGGCTGCATTCTCATATTTCTATGCTATAAATCCAACCGAAGTAATAGTCAATATTACACGCCAATTAAATGTTCTTCTTATGATGTTGTGTATGGGTATTTTATTGTTTGAAATGAAACAAAAACCTGTATTTATTTCTTGGGTAATTACTTTGATTTTATCTATTGAAGTATATTCTGTATTAAATGAAGCTTTGAATATGATCAGTAATACTGGTATTATATCATCTGGAAACTTAAAAGGAGTAACTGCAAATCGAAATATAACCGCTTTCTCTTTGGCAATAAAAATCCCATTTACACTTTATTTAATTTTAAGACTTAAAAAAGTAAGTTTTAAACTTCTTTTAGGGGGATTAATTTTTCTTTCTTTGGTTAGTTTAACAATGATTCAGTCTAGAGCTTCTTTTATTGCTATCGGATTAATTTTTATAAACTACACTGCTTTAAATATCTATCTATATTTAAGAAAAGGAAAAATAATTTCCAAATTACTTCAGGCGGGATATTTTATATTACCACTTTTATTTGCATTAATAATTAATCAGACAATTATTGCAGATAAAGGGGCAGATGCTATCTCACGTGCGGCTACCATATCACTCTCAACTAACGATGGCTCTGTAAATCAACGTTTACGATATTACCAGGATGTTCTTTTACATATGAAGTCTAATCCGATATTTGGAGCTGGATTAGGGAATTGGAAACTTAAGTCAATCGAATATGACTCTAAAGACATTATGGGTTATGTAGTTCCATATCATGCTCACAGTGACTTTATTCAGCTAGGTGCAGAGTTGGGAATCATTGGATTCTTTTTATACCTAGGGGTTTTTTTATGGGCGGTATATTATGTCTATATTTTAATTCGTTACTCACAGATTATAATTGAAGAAAAAGTTTTTCTTTTTTTATTGCTAACAGCTTTGGGTGTTTATAGTATAGATGCAAACTTGAATTTTCCAATTGCACGGCCTCAAGTTTTAGTTGTTTGGGCTACTATTATTGCTTTAGTCATGATTTACTATCAGAAGCATAAAGGCCAAACTCAAAAATTTAAAGAGAATAAAAAATTAAACGACTTATTTATAGTCTTAGCATTCATTTTTGTACTACCTAGTTTATACGTAACCAATTCGGTATATAAATCTTTAAAAGGGCAGATGTTTTTGTTACAAGATTTTAATTCTAATCAATATAATATTCCGCTTAATCAGGTTGAAAACATTGTTCCTTCTATTCCTAATATTACAGTCACAACTATTCCTATAAATTCAGTTAAAGCAAGATATTATGTGAATGCAAAAAAATATAATAAAGCATTAGCACTCTTAGATAAGGGAACAAATGCTAATCCATATCTTTATTATAGTGAAATTTTAAAAAGTCAAGTATTTCAAGAACTAGGGAGGCTTGATAGTGCAAAATTTAATGCAAAAAAAGCATTTTTTGGACTTCCCAACAATGATCTCCACGCTTCAAAGTATGTCAATTTGATAAATATAACTAGAGATAGGGATGCCTTAGAAGAAGCTTTTGAGCTTTTAACTTTAAATAATAAATCTAATAATTGGAAAAACTATTTGATTATTGCAAGCGGACTTTATCCAAAAGGAACTAAATTTTTAGCTGAAAGAGCCAAAAAAGCTACAGAGTTGTTTCCAAATAACATTGAATTTATTTCTCTATATCGTCAAATTTTAGTTGGAAATGATGGAGTTCAAAGAGCAACTATTTATTCTAATAAAGGATTAAAATATTTTAAAGAATTGGATTATAAAAATGCTGCCATTGAGTTTGAAAAAGCTTTAGAATTAAATCCATTAGATTATTCACACTTTGAAAACGCAGCAACTGCCAATTATATGATTGGAAATATAGAAAAAGCTTTAGAGCAAATAAACATTGTAATTAACGACTTAAACCCTCTTAATGGTAAATGTGAATATATCAAGGCTCTTATTTTTATACGAATGGGCGATCCAATAGGCGCCTGCCCCCTTCTAGCATCTGCTCGAGACTCTGGTCATTTACCAGCAGAAGGCATTTTTAATCAATATTGTACTCAAAAATAAAATATTAAAGAATAAACATCTTTAATCTATTGATTAACAATGCGGTACAATTTATTTTAACAGATTTTTGATAATTTTAGTCAAGGCGAATACTAAAAAAGCTTGAAAATAGTTTTTTTTTTACTTTATATCAAGTACTTTTGTTACTAGATATAGTATTTTGTTTCATTTGATAGAGACTAACCCCTTTTTATAATTCACATACCTTTTATTTAAAAGGGGGTTTAATTAAGTACTTATGAAAAAATGGTTTGTTATTTATACGAAGCCTAAACAGGAGATTAAAGTTGCAGAGCAGCTTTCAGCTATGGGAATCACAAATTATTGCCCAACAGTCAAATTAATTAAGCAATATTCAGACCGAAAGAAAAAAATTATAAAGCCTCTTATTTCATCTTATGTAATGGTAAATTTAGAAGAAAAAAAGCGCAATGATGTTTTTGCATTAAATGGTGTGGTACGCTATTTATTTTTTCTTGGAAAAGCAGCTGAAATTCAAGATAAGGAGATAGACTTAATGCGAAATCATCTAAATGGAATATATGATCAGGTTAGTCTATCTACTTTAAAAAACGGGCAAGTTTTCAAGATTTCATCTGGTCCTTTTTCTGGTTCTAGCGGAAAAGTAGTTGAAACATCGAAAAGTAAAGTAAAATTAGAATTACAAAGTCTTGGTATGACCATTACATTAAAAAGAGAAGCAGCCTAATTTTACATTAAAATCAGAAAGTATATTTATTTTGTCACTATGTGACAGACACGGCGGAGCCGTCGAAAAAACTAATTTATGTTAGGAGAACTAATTACTTCCAAAACACGTTTAAGATTGCTTATAAAGTTTTTCATCTCTCAAGCAAACAGGGGATATTTAAATGGTCTTGCTACTGAAATGGGTGAGTCTACAAATGCAATTAGGAAAGAACTAAATCACCTTCAAGGAGCAGGTTACTTAAATAAAGTAAGAGTAAATAATAAAATAGAATACAAAGCGAATACTAAGCATCCTCTGTTTGAAATTTTGAGGAAAGTGGTTTTAAAACATCTAGGTCTTGAAGATATAGTCGAGACCGTACTCGAAAGAATGGGCGATGTAGATCGGATAATACTTGTTGGAGATTATGCGAAAGGAAATGATAGTGGGCTAATTGAGATTTTCTTAATTGGAAATGACCTTAATATGGAATACATCTCTCAGCTTGAAAATAAAATTGAGAATATAATTGGTCGTAAAGTAAGTTTTTATTTAGCATCAAAATTTATATCAGACATAGATAATATAGTTTTATTTAAAGCTGAATAGAAAATAATCATAATAGAAAAATGAATGAAATTTAAAGCAGTCATTACGTCTGGATATTTCAATCCTCTTCATAAGGGGCATATTGAGCTTTTCCATCATGCTAAATCTAATGGAGAAAAACTTTTTGTAATAGTTAATAATGACTATCAAAGATCTTTGAAAGGGTCTAAAGAGTTTATGAATGAAGACGAAAGAGTTTTGATTATAAATGAACTTGAAATCACAGACTATGTTTTTTTATCAATTGATAAAGACCGAACTGTATGTAAAAGTATTGAAAAAATATACAGGGATTTTGGGGAGGATTATGATTTTTATTTTGCAAATGGAGGTGATCAGAACAATGAAATATGCCCCGAGATTAATATATGCAACAAATTTGGAATTAAATTAATTGACGGTTTAGGGGATAAAATACAATCTTCTTCATGGCTTTTAAAAAAATAAAATGGATATAAAAAATATTTGTTGTATTGGTGCTGGGTATGTTGGTGGTCCAACCATGGCAGTTATTGCGTTAAAATGTCCAAAAATCAATGTTACATTAGTAGATTCAGATCCCAAAAAAATTGATTTGTGGAATGGACCTCTTGATCAATTGCCTGTCTATGAAAATGGTTTAGCAGATATTATTAAGAAAGTTAGGGATAGAAATCTATTTTTTTCTAAGGATATACCAGGAAACATAAAAAAATCAGAAATGATTTTTATGGCGGTTAATACCCCAACAAAAAAAGAAGGAGAGGGTAAAGGAATGGCTGCAGATTTGAGACATGTAGAAAATTGTGCCAAGGATATTGCAAAATATTCAATTTCAGATAAAATAATTATTGAAAAATCAACTCTTCCTGTTAGAACAGCCGAAAAAATTAAAGAAATATTAAACAAAAATAATGATAAAGTTCACTTTGAAATTTTATCAAATCCAGAATTCTTGGCTGAAGGAACTGCAATACAAGATTTATTTAAGTCAGATAGAGTTCTAATTGGTTGTGAAGAAACTGTTTCAGGGCAGAAAGCAGCAGAAAATTTGATAGAAATTTATTCAAATTGGATTCCAAAGGGGAAAATTCTTAAAACTAACGTTTGGTCTTCTGAACTTGCAAAACTTTCATCAAATGCAATGTTAGCACAGAGGATTTCATCAATAAATAGTTTATCTGCAATTTGTGAAAAAACAGGTGCAGATATAAAAGAATTATCCAAAGCAATAGGGACGGATCATCGTATAGGGCCACACTTTTTAAATGCATCGGTTGGTTTTGGGGGGAGTTGTTTTCAAAAAGATATATTAAACTTAGTCTATTTATGTAAATATTACGGTTTGGAAGAAGTTGCTGATTATTGGCATCACGTAATCAAAATAAATGACTTTCAGAAAAAAAGATTTGCTCAAAAGATATTAGATTATTTTGGAGGTAACTTAAAAGGCAAGATGATTTTAATTCTAGGGTGGGCATTTAAAGAAAACACTAATGACTCAAGAGAATCTCCAGCTATATATGTATCAAATTACTTATTCGAAGCAGGAGCATCATTAGTTATTTTCGATCCTAAGGTTTCTAAAAATAATATTATTAGTGATATTGAGAATTATTGGGGAATAAAATATAAAGATTCATCTGAAAAATTGCTGATATTAGATAAATTGGTAATGGCCAACCTAAATATAGATTGTGTTGCTGTAGCAACCTTTTGGTCTCAATTTGAAAAATTCTTGCTAAGATTTTCTTCTGATTCAAATAAATATAATACACCAATCTTTAAAATATAGTTAAATAAATAATTAAACCCTTTTATATTTATGATACCTTACGGGAAGCAAAATATTATTGACCAGGATATTGACGCTGTTATTAAAATCTTAAAATCAGACTATCTAACCCAGGGACCCACAACTCCAATTTTTGAAAATAATCTTCAAGAATACACAAATGCTAAGTATGCCGTTGCTGTAACCAACGCAACCTCAGCATTACATATTGCATGCTTGTCCCTTGGTTTGGGACAAGGAGATATTTTGTGGACCTCTCCTATTTCATTTGTTGCATCAGCTAATTGTGCAATATATTGTGGAGCAGATGTGGATTTTGTTGATATTGATCCCATATCATATAACCTTTGCCCGACAGCGTTAGAAGACAAATTAATTTCTGCCAATAAAAAGGGGAAACTACCAAAAATAGTTGTACCAGTCCATCTTTCAGGACAATCTTGTGAAATGAAAAGAATCAAAGAACTTTCGGACCAATATGGATTTAAAATTATAGAAGACGCCTCACATGCAATAGGAGGTGAATATAGAGGTAAAAAAATTGGTAAATGTGAATATTCTGATATTACTGTTTTTAGTTTTCATCCAGTAAAAATTATCACTACTTGTGAGGGAGGCGCGTGTTTGACAAACCAAAAAGAAATTTATACAAATTTGCAGAGATTAAGGAGTCATGGGATTACAAGAGATTCAAATGAAATGGTTGGTAAAAAGCATGGGGAGTGGTATTACGAGCAACTTAATTTAGGATTTAACTACAGACTAAATGACCTACAAGCGGCATTAGGAATTAGTCAATTATCGAGAGTGGATCATTTTGTAAGCGAAAGAAATTCTATAGCTAATTATTATAATAAAATTTTTAATGGGCATGAATTTGTTAGGACACCTAAATTAATCAATGATGTATATTCTTCATATCACTTATATATAATAAGAGTTGACCCAATTAAAAGAAAAAATATATTTGATAGATTAAGAAATTCTGGCTTCCTGGTAAATATTCATTATATCCCAATCTATAAGCATCCTTATTACAAACACATTGATAGTTCAAGCTTAACTAATTCAGAAGATTATTATAAAGAAGCAATTAGTATTCCCATATTTCCATTTTTAAGAAAGGAAATGCTTGATAAAGTAAAAGAAGTAATTGATAGAGGAGATAATTTTCAAAATATATTTTAATTGAAAAAAAAACTTATTCTTGGAACCACTCAATTTGGTTTAAGTTATGGGATTAATAATAAGCTTGGACAAATTTCAAAAAATGAAGCAGTAAAGATACTTGATTATGCTTATGAAAAAGGCTTAAACATACTTGACACCGCACCTGTTTACGGAAATTCAGAGAGATTAATTGGAGATTATTTAAATAAAAATAAGAATAAGAAATTTAGAATCATAGTAAAAATAAGTAGTAATAAAGAGTCATTATCACAACAATTTTTAAAATCTCTTCAAAACCTGAAAGTTGAAAAAGTTGATTGTATACTTTTCCATTCTATTCAATTACATAAATATTTTAAATCAGAGATAAATTCTTTTTTTGAAAAATTTAAGGGTAGTAGGTTTAATGAACTAGGGGTCTCATTATACACAAATGAAGAAATAATTTCTGTTATTGGAGACAAAACAATAGATAGAGTGCAAGTCCCCTTTAATTTACTAGATAATGCTTCAAAAAGGGAATCTATTTTTTTAGAATTAAAAGCAGACTCAAAAAAAATTGATGCCAGATCAATATTTTTGCAAGGGTTATTTTTTAAGCATCCCTCAGAAATACCATTTTTTTTTAATCCCATTCGAGATGAATTATTTTTTTTACACAAACTTAGCAAGGACTTTGAAACATCAATAAATTGTATCGCTTTATCTTATGTAATTCAAAAGAATTATATAGACTCTGTTTTAATAGGAGTTGATTCGTTTAACCATCTGAAGAAAAATCTTTCTTCTATCAACAATAAAATTTCTAAAGAATTATCAAGCATAATTGACTCAATAAATATTAAAAATAATTACATACTAAATCCAAGTTTTTGGCCAAAATTATAATAATAACTCAAGCAAGGCTCAAAAGTAAAAGATTACCTAAGAAAATCTTAATGGAAATTAATGGGGAAAGTTTGCTTCAAATTCATTTAAAGAGTTTAAGTAAATCAAAACACTATAAAAATCTAGTTGTCGCTACTACAATGGAAAAAGGGATCCAAAATATTATCACAATACTTAAAAGAATGTCCATAAAATACTATCAAGGAAGCACTCAAGACGTTTTAGACAGATATTATAGAGCAAGTTTGCCTTACAATCCAGATTATGTTGTAAGAGTAACTTCAGACTGCCCACTTATTGATGCTAATTTAATAGATGAAATTATTGATTATGCAATTGACAAAAAAGTTGATTATGTCTCAAACAACTTAATTGAGGAATATCCAGATGGTCAAGATATTGAAATTATATCCGCAAATGCTTTACATATCGCATGGAAAAGAGCAGAAAGTCATCATGATAGGGAACATGTAACACCGTTTATAAAAAATAATTCTACTTTTTTTGGAAATAATTTATTTACTTCTGACAATTTCTCGTGCAATCGAAATCATAATCATGTAAGAATGACAGTTGACGAACAGGTTGATTTTGAGGCAATTAAAATTTTAATAAATAATTTGGGCACTGAAAGAGATTGGTTTACTTATACAAGGTTTATAGAGGATAACCAATATCTATTTAAAAATCAACAAATTATTAGGAATGAGGGGAGTAAATTATGAATTCATTTTAAGCTATGGGAAAAGGACAAGATCTATATAATCATGCAAAAAAATTAATACCTGGAGGGACAATGTTATTGTCAAAAAGACCAGAGATGTTCTTACCTGAGGGTTGGCCTTCTTACTTTTCAAAAACAAAGGGGTGTTACGTTTGGGATCTTGATGGAACCAAATATACCGATGTGAGCATCATGGGTATTGGAACAAATACACTAGGTTATTCACATCCAAAGGTAGACAGGGCAGTTTCCAAAACAATACGGAAAGGAAATTTAAGTACTTTGAACTGTCCAGAGGAGGTTATACTCGCTGAGAAATTAATTGAAATTAACCCTTGGGCAGATATGATTAGATATGCGAGGACTGGAGGAGAAGCAAATGCAATAGCAGTAAGGATTGCAAGGGCTGCTTCAGGTAAAGATAAAGTGGCTATTTGCGGTTATCATGGTTGGCATGATTGGTACCTATCTGTTAATCACAATTCTAAAGGAGATTCTTTAAGTAATCATTTACTACCAGATTTGGATACTTCAGGAGTTCCACTTGAATTAAAGAATACTGTTTTTCCTTTCCATTACAATAATTATGATCAACTTTTGAACATTGTAAATGAAAATGATATTGGAATTATTAAAATGGAGGTTGTAAGAAACATTCCACCCGAAAATTTTTTTTTACAAAAGGTTAGGGCTCTGTCAAAACAGAGAAACATAATACTCATTTTTGATGAATGCACATCTGGTTTTAGAGAAACATTTGGTGGTATTCATCAAAAATATAACGTAGAACCAGACATGGCTATGTATGGTAAGACACTAGGGAATGGATATGCGATTACTGCTGTGGTTGGAAAGAGAGAAATTATGGAAGCTGCACAAAAAACTTTTATAAGTAGCACTTTTTGGACAGAGAGAATTGGTCCGTCTGCCGCTATTGCTTCCCTTGAAATAATGAAAAAAGAAAAGTCATGGGAAAGAATATCTAGAACTGGAAAAAGCATACAAAAAAATTGGAAGTTGATTTCTGAACGCCAAAAAATTAATATCAAAATACAAGGGATACCAGCATTATCCACATTCAGTTTTGAACATGAAGAACATCTAAAGTTCAAAACTTTTCTCACGCAAGAACTTTTAAAAAATGGTTATTTGGGGACTACAGCATTTTATTCCAGTATTTCACATTCAGAAAAAATTTTGGTTAAATATTTTGAGGTTCTAGAAGACATATTTTATAAAATTTCGCAATGTATAAATGGAAAAGCAGATATAAACAAATTACTTAAATATCCTGTTTCTCATTCTGGTTTCAGCCGTCTAAATTGAAAATGGTTAAACAAAATTACATTGCACTAAAAAAACAAAATTTTCAGTTTGACATTTATAAATTAACTCCAATTAGAATCAAAGATAGATACAAAATAATGAAATGGCGAAATGAGCAATTATATCATCTACGTCAATTAAAACCATTAATAAAATCGGAACAGGACAACTATTTTAATAATGTAGTAATACCCCAAAAAAGACAAAAAAGACCTGATCAAATACTATTTAGTTTTTTAAAGGGAGATAGTTTGGTTGCTTATGGGGGACTTGTTCACATAAATTGGGTTGAAAAAAAGGCCGAAATCTCTTTTGTAATTGACACATCTATTGAAAAAAATAACTTTATAAGTTTTTGGCAGATTTACCTAAAACTGATCGAAGAAGTTGCGTTTAATCACCTAGAACTTAATAAGATTTATATCTATTCATTTAATGTTCGCCCATTGCTTTATGAAGTAACTAAACGAAACAATTATATACTTGAAACGACTCTAAAGCAACATACAAAAGTTGAAAATAGACTTGTAGATGTAAACATTCATTCAAAATTAAAGCAATGAAGAATTTAAAAATTCAAATATTAATTGATAATTCCAATTCATGGATGTGGCATTATGTTGATAAAATTAAAAATGAAATTTTAAGATATAATTCTTATTGTAAAGTAATTGACACATCTGAAAAGGTTGAAAAAGGAGATATCTTAATACTTTTATCATGTGAACAAATTTTCAAAGACTTAAATCTTAATAGATTCAATTTAGTTATACATGAAAGTAATTTACCAAGCGGAAAAGGATTTTCACCTTTGACATGGCAAGTTATAGAGGGGAAAAATAAAATTCCAATTTGTTTGTTAGAAGCAGACGAGAAAGTAGATTCGGGAGCTATATATTTTAAAGATTATATTGAACTTGAAGGACACGAATTAATTAATGAAATAAGGGAAAAGCAATTTTTTAAAACACTGGAATTAATTTCAAGATTTATAATTGGCCAGGATTTTCCAAAAAAAACTCAACAAACTGGCGTAGAATCATTTTACAGAAGAAGAAAAAAAGAAGACAGTATTATTGATACTAATCAAACTTTATCTTCATTATTTAATAAATTAAGAACCATTGATAACATTAGGTATCCTGCATATTTCAATTTTCAAGGGTACAAGTATTTGATAAAAATCGAAAAATTTGAAAAATAATATTTTTAAACTAAAACTTTGTTTTGACTGAAGTTAACCTAATACTAAGTTCAAATTCTATTTACCAGAGTTTATTTAAAAACTTAAATTCAAATCGTCAATGGATTTACTTAGACAACAAAAATTTATTTACGATTGGATATTTAAGAGAGAAAAAAATTAAAAAAATTTTTATTCCACATTGGTCATTTATAATTCCAAAGGAAATTTATCAAAACTTTGAATGTATTTTATTTCATATGACAGATTTACCATTTGGACGAGGAGGAAGTCCTCTACAAAACCTTATAAAGTTGGGAAAGACAGAAACAAAAATTACTGCTCTTCGTGTAATTGAAAAGATTGATTCAGGACCTATTTATTTAAAAAAAGGACTCAACTTAAATGGGAATGCTAAAGAAATTTTTATAAGGGCATCCAATATAATTGAAGAAATGATTCTTGAAATTTTGAATAAAAAACCGATTCCAAAACCTCAAATAGGAACCCCTACTTATTTCAAACGCAGGGAACCTTCCCAAAGTTCAATTAGTGGTCTATCATCATTACAAGAACTATACGACCATATTAGAATGTTAGATTGTGAGGGATATCCAAAAGCATATTTTGAGTTTGAAAAATTTATAATAGAATTTGATAATGCCACTTTAAAAGGTGATAAAAATTTAAAAGCAAATGTTAGAATTTTTAAAAGATAAAAGAATTATGGTTGTAGCAGCCCATCCTGATGATGAAATTTTGGGAGTGGGCGGCACCATAAATTTATTAGCCAATTTAGGCGCCGTAATTAAAGTAATAATTCTAGGAGAAGGATTAACTAGCAGATCAGAAAAAAGAGATCCGATAAATTATTCAAATAAGTTAAAAATTCATAATAAAAATATTATTGAAGCAAAAAAACATCTTGAATATCACGAACTTTCTACTTTTAATTTACCAGACAACCGTTTTGATACTCTTCCTTTATTAGAAATAATTAAAATAATAGAAAAAGAAAAAAAGCTATTCAATCCAGAAGTTATTTTCACACATCATATGGGAGATGTAAATATTGACCACCAAAAAACATTTGAAGCTGTTTTAACGGCAGTTCGCCCCCTTGAAGATGAAAATGTAAAAACGCTTATTAGTTTCGAAACGTTATCAGGTACTGAATGGATTTCATCTAGTGACCCGAGAAAGTTTTCACCAAATTTATTTATAAGCTTAAATCAAAATCATCTACAGAAAAAAATAGCTGCTATGAATGCATATCAATTTGAAAAAAGAAGTTTTCCCCATCCAAGATCTGACAGAGGAATTAAAAATAGAGCAGAAATGTGGGGAATCTCGATAGGAGAAAATTTTGCTGAAGCATTCCAAATAATTAGAACAAAATATTAAAATGGATTTTAATTTTAAAAGGGTATTTATAGTTGCAGAATTATCTGCTAATCATGGAGGTGACATAAATATAGCTATTGATTCAATTAAAACAGCAAAAAAGTCTGGAGCAGATGCGATTAAATTACAAACCTACACTCCAAATACTATGACCATAGATTCAAAAAAAACTGATTTTATAGTGAATGGTGGAAGTATATGGGATGGCCAGACTTTTTTTGATTTGTACGAGAAAGCATATACTCCATGGGAATGGCATTTGGAACTTTTTAAGGTTGCCAGAGAAGAAGGAATAGTATGTTTTTCAACACCCTTTGACAAAAAAGCTGTTGATTTTCTCGAAGACTTGAATAATCCTATTTATAAAATTGCTTCATTTGAAATAAATGACATACCTCTAATAAGATATGTAGCATCAAAAGGTAAGCCAATAATATTATCTACAGGAGTTGCTACTAATGAAGACATTAAATTAGCTCTTGATACAATCAGAGCTGAAGGGAATAACCAAATAGCATTATTAAAATGCACTTCTAGCTATCCTGCGCCTATAAATGAAGCCAATTTAGTGATGATCAGGGATTTTAAGCAAAAATTTAAGGTAGTCGCAGGTCTTTCAGATCATACTATAACTAATACTTCTGCTATTGTGGCAACCTCGCTTGGTGCAAAAATTATCGAAAAGCATTTTATTCTTGACAAATCTATCGGAGGGCCTGATGCTTCATTTTCACTTGATGAGAAAGAATTCTCTAATATGGTTAAAGCGATAAGAGAAACTGAATCAGCGATTGGAGAAATAAATTATAAACTTACCAAAAAACAAAAGTCAGGGAAAATATTTTCAAGATCTTTATATGTTGTTAAGGATTCAGATAAAGGTGAAACAATTACAGAAAAAAACTTAAGATCTATAAGACCTGGATTTGGAGGACATCCAAAGTATTTGAATAAATTAATTGGTAAACAATTTAAAAATAATTTTAAAAGAGGTGATAGATTTACAAATGATGATATTAAGTTTCATTTAAAATGAAAAAAATAGCTGCCATAATTGAAGCTCGAATGACGTCAAGTAGACTTCCAGGGAAGGTTTTACTTGAATCAGGAATTAATAAACCGCTATTGCTTTGTCTAGTCGAGAGAATAAGAAGAGTAAAAAATATTGATCAAATAATAGTTGCGACAACAACGAATAGTAAGGATAATAAAATTGTGAAATTCTGTAAAGAAAATAAAATTGATTTTTTTAGAGGAAGTGAAAACGATGTTATGGGTAGAGTTTTAAATTCCTCACTAAAATTTAAAGTTGATATTATTATTGAAATTACAGGCGATTGTCCAATTATAGATCCCGAAATAATAAGTTTAGTTTTAAATACACATTTAGAAAATCAATATGACTATACTTCTAATTGTAATTTTAGATCTTTTCCAGACGGTATGGATGTCCAAGTTTTTTCAACTAAAACACTTTCAAATTCATATAAATTGGTAAAAACTGAATTGGAAAAAGAACACGTAACTTTAGAAATCAGAAAGTCATCTAAATATTCTAAAATTAATTTAGTTGCTCCACAAAATTATTTTTTTCCAGATCTAGGACTAACTTTAGATGAAGATGGAGATTATCTTTTGATTTCCTCATTGTTTAAACATTTTAAAAATAATGATTTTGGGTTGAAGCAAATTTTAGATTTCCTTAAAGCAAATAATCAACTCATAGAACTTAACAAAAATGTGGTTAGAAAAGGAGATACTTAAAAACACAAAATTAGGAGTAATTTTATGTGATGCAGGGGGTACTTTACATACTATTTCAATGTTGGAGGAATTTAAAATAAAACCGAATTTTTATTGTGAGGGACCTTCACTTGAAATTCTTAAACTTTCTAAACCAAAGAAATCACTTAAACAATTTATCAGTGATAATGATTTAATATTGACATCTAATAGCTGGTCTTCAGATATTGAACTCAGGGCTATTAAGGAGGCAAAAAATCAAAGAAAAAAAGTATTTACAATTCTAGACCATGTTGTTAATTTCGATAATAGATTTAATTTAAAAGGCGAACTTTTATTACCGGATTCTATTATTTTATTTGAAAAAAAATCATTTATAAAAGCTAAAGAAGTTTTTAAGAATCATAATATAGATTTGTATCAGTGTAAATCAAATTACTTTTTAAATAAATTTCTTAATGAATTAAAAATTATTAGTCCAAAAAAAAACTTTATGCTTTACATAGATGAACCTATTAAGGATCATTATGAAAAAATATTAAAAAAAAAATTTGAGTACAGGGGTTTTGATGAATTTACAGGTATGAATCTTTTTATGAAGAAAATTAAAGAGACAAAGTTTGAAAAATTTAATATTGACATTAAAATTCACCCATCTTCAAAAGCCAATAAATATGATTATTTAAGTGATACTAAAATTAAAATTTTGAATCCTAAAATTAAACTTGAGAGTATAATTTCTGGATACAATTATGTGGTTGGCTATGAATCGATGGCCCTTTATCTTGCAACTAAAATAGAGCCAAAAATTAATGTCTATTCAATAATTCCACCTTATGTTAGAGATAAAAATATTTTTAAGTTAGACTCTTTTTATGATCTTTAGCGTAGCTTTATTTGGCTTAGGGAATGTTGGATTTAAATACGACAAAAATGTCAAAAATAAATCTTATTTAACTCATTATTCAACGATTAAAAATCTGGATGGTTTTGAGCTAATTTATGCCATTGACAATGATAAAAAGAATAGGGTTGAATTTGAAAAAATCACCAAAATTAAACCAATCACAACGGACGAAATTACAAAGGAGGATAAAAAAATTGATATAGTAATAATAGCAACACCAACTGAAACCCATCAACAAATCATAAATAAGGTTATTATTTTAAAGCCTAAATTAATTTTATGTGAAAAACCACTTTCTTTATTTAAATCTGAAGTAAGTGATATAATAAAGTTATGTTCATCAAAAAAAATTAATTTAGAATTAAATTATTTTAGAAAATTTGAACAATCAGCCGAATCCATAAAGAAAATTTTAAATAATATTTCCTTTTTTAGAGCTACAGTTTTTTATTCGAATGGTTTCATAAATAATGGATCACATTTTTTGGATTTAATAACATATTGGTTTGGGAAACCAAAAGATGTTTTTTTGAAAAAGCAAAATGGAATATTAGAAAAGTCTTTCAAAGATTATGACCTCGATTTTGAGTTAAATTACGATAAAGGAGATGTAAATTTTTTTTCTTGGAAAGAAAACTTGTATTCAAACTATAGCATAAGAATTTACACAGATTTATTTAAAATAGACTATGATATTAACGGATATAAAACCACAATGTGTAATAGTATTGAAGATCCCGATTACAAAGGGTTTAAAAGATTAAATGAAGAATCAGTAATCATCAAAAATAATTTAAGTGAGGGGTTTAAGCCTATGTACTCAAAAATTTACTCTAACATGAAAAAAATGGTTAAAACGGATTTTGATAAAATTGAAATTGTTCCAAAAATAATTAATCGAATTTTAAAACAAATATGAAAAATAGACTTGCTATACTTGGAGGAGAAAAAACTATAAACCATTCATTTAAAAGGTTTAATACAATTGGTGACGAAGAAATAAATACGGTTGTTAATGTTATGAAATCAGGAGTCCTTTCAAGCTTTTTGGGGTCTTGGTCTCCTGAATTTTATGGGGGAAAATATGTTAAAGCTTTAGAAAAAGCTTTTGAAAAAAAATATAACGTTAAATATGCATTAGCTGTCAACTCTTGGACCTCAGGATTAATATGTGCAGTTGGAGCTCTTGATATAGAACCAGGTGATGAAATTATTTTAACACCCTTTACAATGTGTGCTTGCGCTTCAGCAATAATACATTGGAATGCAATACCAGTATTCGTAGATATAGATGAAAAAACATTTAATATCGACGCTAGCTTAATTGAAGATCACATTACTGAAAAAACGAAAGCAATAATGGCTGTTGATATTTTTGGTCATCCATGTGAGATATCAAAAATTATGAGAATTGCAAAAAAACATAATCTTAAAGTTATTTCTGATTCAGCTCAATCACCGTGGTCAAAAAATCAAGATAGAGTAATTGGAACACAATCTGATATTGGTGGATACAGCCTAAATTATCACAAACATATTCATACCGGTGAAGGGGGAATAATAGTTACAAATGATCAAAATTATTATCAGAGAATGGCACTAATTCGCAATCATGCTGAAGCGGTAGTTGGTGGTATGGGGAGAAAAGACCTAAATAACATGATCGGGTATAATTTTAGAATGGGAGAAATAGAAGCTGCAATTGGTATAGAACAATTAAAAAAATTAGAAAAGATTGTCAAAAGGAAACAAAAAATATGTGAAAGACTTTCAAAAGGACTTAATTCATTAAATGGACTTATTACTCCTTATGTAAAAAGAAATAATACTCATTCATTCTATATATATCCTTTAAAATTGGATAAGGAAAAAATAACAGTAACAAGAGAAAGAATTATTCAAGCACTTGTTGACGAGGGGATATATGATGGATTAGCTAATGGTTACGCAAACCTTCATTTATTACCTATTTTTCAAGAAAAAATTGCTTATGGCAAAAAAAGTTATCCTTGGAATTTGACTGAAAATGGAAAAAAAATTTCATACAAAAAGGGTATATGTCCTATTGCTGAAAAACTCCATGATGAGAGTTTAATTATGTTTGAGGTATGCTTATTTGAATTGTCTGACTCAGATATAGATCTAATAATTAAGGCTTTTAAAAAAGTTTGGCAAAATTTAGATAAGTTGTGAACGATAATATAAGGTTGAAAATTTTAACCGAAAAATACATAAATAATGATGTTTTGAAATGGTATTTTGATAAGGAAGTCACCAGATTTTCAGATAATCAACACAGAAAATTTAATTTAAACATGCAAAAGCAATACGTTAAAAACTGTCAGTTATCTAATTCTAGATTTCTTCATGGAATTTTTTTTGACAATACCTACATCGGTAATATTCTGATATCAAATATTTCAAATTATCACAAAACAGCTGAAATCTCATATTTTATTGGTGATAAGCGATATTGGGGAAAAGGCATTATGACAACTGTAATAAAAATGGTTGTACATATAGCAAAAGATTCTTTGAAGCTTAATAAGCTTTATGCTGGTGTTGCATCAGAAAATTATGCAAGTATTAAGGCATTAGAAAAAAACAATTTTATTAAAGAAGGTAAGAGGATACAGCATTTGTATTATAATTCAAAATACTATGACCAAATTGATTATGGTCTTTTGCTAAATTATTTTTAAACTGCATAATCTTAAATTAATTTAAAGGGTAATTGAAAAATATATTTATCATTTTATAGCTTTAGGAGAAAATATTTTGAGCTCGTTCCTAAAAATTAATAAGAATAAATCAGGATTTATTGTTGCTGAAAATAGAAACGGTATTGTCGAAGGAATCCTAAGAGAAGTTAACAATGCTAATTAAAAAATTTATTGTTTTTGATAGGGATGGGACATTAATAAAATATGTCCCTTATTTAAGTAATCCATCGTCAGTAGAATTAATCCCTGGTGCAAAGGAATTTGTAAATAATTTACTCAAAAACTCAAATAAAATTTTCTTACATACAAACCAATCTGGCGTAAGCAGAGGAGTATTCAATCTTCAAGATGTTATAAAATGTAATGAAAGATTAATTGAATTATTAGGATTTGGGAGTGATTTATTTGAAAAAATTTGTATTGCTACAGAATTAAATTTATCCAAAAATTCTTATCGTAAACCCTCCCCAAGATTTGCAAATGAAATAATTAATGATTACAAAATCGATAGAAGTGATTTGTTTTATATTGGGGACAACATTTCTGATCTAGAAACAGCTGATAATGCTGGATGTAATGCATATGGTATTATTAATAAAAAACTAAGTAGTAGTGTTGAAAACAACAATTTGGGATATAGAATTTTTAAAAATATCAAAGAATTAAATAACTTTTTCTATGAAAATTAATTTAGAAAAATATTGCATATTATTTTCATCCACAATTAAAGAGGCTATTGAAAAAATTGAAATTAATGAAGAAGGATTTATTTTAATTATTAATAAAAAAAATGTTCTCCTTGGAATTGCTACAGATGGAGATATTAGAAGACATTTGATAAAAAAAGGAATATTAAAAGACAAAATAATTGAATGCTCCAATAAAAATTTCATAAGTGTTGATCAAAAAACCTCTTATGAAGAAATTTATAAAATGCTAGATGACAATATTAAGTTACTACCAGTTTTAAATAACAAGAACGTATTAGTAAATGTTATTACTAAAAAAAATATTCCGGAAAGAGAACAAAGAGATTATTATAGTAGGTCAAAAGCTCCAGTGAGAATTAGTTTTAGTGGAGGAGGGTCTGATACCACATCTTATTTGAAAAATAATGATGGAGCTGTTATAAATACAACTATATCCCTATACAGTCATTGTACATTAAAAAAAAGGCAAGATAAAAAAATCATCATTGATTCATTTGATTTAAATCAAACTAGTAGTTTTGAAGACTTAAATCAAATGAATTCAAATCCAGGAAAATTTAAACTAATAAATGCATTATTAAATACAATTAATCTTGATCATGGTATAGAACTCTTTATAAAATCTGACTTTCCTTTTTCTTCAGGATTAGGTGGATCTTCAGCAATTTGTGCTTCTATATTGGGTTGTTTCAATGAATTTAGAAATGACAAATGGGATAAATATGAAATCTCTGAACTAGCATACCAAGCCGAAAGATTATATCTTGGGATTGAAGGAGGTTGGCAAGATCAATATGCAACAGTCTTCGGCGGCTTCAATTTGATGGAATTTAAATCAAAAAATAATTTGGTAATCCCAATAAGGATATCAAAAGAAAAAAAATTAGAGCTCGAAGCATCACTAATTCTTTGTTATACAAATAGTAATCATTCTGACTTAAAAATTCATCAAAATCAAAAAAATAATTTAGTAAACAAAGTAGTTCTTAAAAACATTTCAAAAAATGTTCAATTAACTTATGAAATTAGAGATCATTTATTAAAAGGTGAAATAAATAAAATAGGCAACTCTTTAAATAAATCCTGGGAATTAAAAAAAACTTTTAGCAATAGAATTTCAAATGACAAACTCAATGTTATTCATCAAAAAGCAATCTTAAATGGAGCTAAAGGAGGTAAACTTTTAGGTGCTGGTGGAGGAGGCTTTTTTCTTTTTTTTGTTGATATTGCAAATAAAAATAGATTGATTAAATGGATTTTAAAAGAAAAAATGACTTACATAAATGTAAATTTTGAAAATGAAGGGATGACTTCTTGGAGTGTAAGAATTTAAATATGAAAATAGGAAATAAAATTATTGGCCAAAAAAAAGTTTTTGTAATAGCAGAAATTGGTAATAATCATAACGGCAGCTTTGAATTAGCTTTAAAAATGATTGATCAATCAATTGAAATTGGTGTTGATTGTGTTAAATTTCAAATGAGAAACTTGAAAGAAGTATATAGAAACAAGAGTTTAAATAAATCAGGTGATGATTTAGGAACCGAATACACAATCGATTTACTTAGTAGATTTGAGTTAAGTATTGAGGAGCACAGAGAGATCTTTAATTATTGTAAAGAAAAAGGAATACTTTATATGTGTACACCTTGGGATTTAAAAAGTGTTGAAATCTTAGAAGATCTTGGAGTTTTAGCATATAAAATTGCATCTGCTGATTTAACAAATATACCATTAATAGAAAAGCTTATTGAAACTAAAAAACCTATTATATTATCAACTGGGATGAGTACTCTTAGTGAAATTAAAAAAACAGTTAATCTCCTAAAAAGTAATAAAACGGAATTTGCTCTTTTACATTGTAATAGCACATATCCTGCTCCTTTTCATGATATAAATTTAAGTTGGATATCAAATTTAAAATTAGAACATAATATTATAGGGTATTCAGGACATGAAAGAGGCACAAGTGTTTCTATAGCTGCAGTTGCAATAGGGGCAAAAATAATTGAAAGACACTTTACTATGGACAGGAAAATGGAAGGCCCTGATCATGCAGCAAGTCTTGAATTTGACGAATTTTTTGATTTAGTTAAAGGAATAAGACAAGTTGAAGAAGCATTAGGGACAAAATCAACTGAAAGGAAATTTAGCCAAGGTGAAATGATAAATAGAGAAAATCTAGGGAAAAGTTTAGTTGCTTCAAAGGAAATAAAGACAGGAGATATAATCTCTGAACAACACATAAAAATCGTTAGTCCAGGACAAGGCCTGTCTCCTCAGTATAAAAATGAATTGATTGGAGTAAAAATTAATCGAAACATTGAACTGGAGGATTTTTTTTTTAAATCTGATATCTATGGAAAAAGAGAATTCAAAAAGAACTATGATTTTTCATTAAAATGGGGTATACCTGTAAGATATCATGATTTTCAAAAGTTTTATAATATGATAAATCCAGATTTGTTTGAATTTCATTTATCCTATAGTGATATGCAGTTGAACATAGGAGATTACTTAAAAGATAAATATAATTGTGGATTTATTGTCCATGCCCCCGAGCTTTATGAAGGAAGCCATCTTATGGATTTAACAACAGATGATAATGAATATTTAAAGTATTCAATTTTACAAACCCAGAAAGTAATTGATATTACAAGAAAGTTAAATAGATTTTTTCCAAATGAGTTAAACCCTAAAATTGTTGCTAATATTGGAGGCTTTTCAATGGATAAGCCATTTGATGAAAACAAAAAAAACGAACATTATGAACGTTTTTTTAATAATCTTAAAAAGCTAGATATGGAGGGCGTAGAAATAATTCCTCAAACTATGGCACCATTCCCTTGGCACTTTGGAGGACAACGATATCAAAATCTTTTTGTTCATGTAGATGAAATCATTAAATATTGTAATGAATTCAATATTAAAATGTGTTTTGATGTTTCACATAGTATGCTAACATCAAATTATTTCCAATATGATTTTTATGAATTTGCAAAAAAAATTGCACCATACACCAATCATATTCATATGGGAGATGCATCAGGGTTGAATGGTGAGGGTTTACAAATAGGTGATGGAATTATTGATTTTAGTCGTCTTGGAGATATATTAATATCTGGTGCTGATAAATCAACTTTTATACCTGAAATTTGGCAAGGGCACAAAAATGATGGGGAAGGATTCTTTATTGCATTAGAAAGATTAGAAAATAAAATATAATGATCAATAATTTAAAACTTGAGATTAGAAATTCTATAGAAGTCAAAGAGCGACTATATAATAATACTAAAGAATTAGTTAAAATAGAGAACCTAATCTTTGAGGCCATTAAATCAATTAAAGCAAGAAGAAAATTAATTTTTTGTGGAAATGGAGGCAGTTTTGCAGATTCTCAACATTTAACAGCTGAATTTATTTCTAGATTAAGGATAGATAGAAATCCCTTACCAGCAATATGTTTAGGAACAAACTCATCAAATTTAACGGCAATAGCAAATGATTACGGTTATCAAAACATTTTTTTAAGAGAGATGCTAGCTATAGGAGAGAAAGGAGATCTTTTTATTCCAATAAGCACAAGTGGAAACAGTGAAAATATACTTGAAGTAATAAAAAAAGCGAAGGAAATGGGATTAACTATTGTCGGTTTAACAGGGGAAATAGGAGGTAAAATGAGTCAAATTTGTGACACAATAAATATCCCCACAATGATCACTGAAAAAATTCAAGAATGCCATATTATGGTTGGTCACATAGTTTGTGCTCAAATAGAAAAAACATTATTTCAATGAATTGTTATTTGTGTAATTGTGAAAATTTTAAAATTGTGAACAATGGAACTAGAGATAAAGCTAATATATCTGTCATTAAATGTACAAATTGTGGTTTAGTTACACTCGATTCTTTCAAGCATATAGATGAAAATTTCTATAAGGATTCTAAAATGCATTCAACTAAAATAAAAATAGAAAATTGGTTGGAGGAAACCAAAATAGACGACGATCGTAGAATTAAATTTTTGAAAGAGAAAATTAGAAATAAAAAAGTTTTAGATTTTGGATGTGGTAACGGAGGATTTTTATTAAAAGCAAATGGTTTAACAAACGAAGCAGTAGGGATAGAACCAGAAATTCAGTTTAAGTCCTTTTTTAAAAAAAATAATCTCAAAGTCTTTAATTCATTATGTGAATTACCCTCTGATAAGTTTGATTTAATTACTGCATTCCATGTATTTGAGCATCTCAAAGATCCAATGCAAACACTTTATAATCTCAAGTCTTTTATCAAGACCACGTCAGAAATAATAATTGAGGTACCAAATTCCGAGGATGCTCTTTTGACTTATTATAAATCCAAAAAATTTTCAAATTTCACATACTGGAGCCAACATTTATTTTTATTTAATGAAAAAACTCTAGGAGATTTATTTATTAAATCAAATTATAAAATCAATTGGATTAAACAAATACAGAGATATCCTTTATCAAATCACTTGTATTGGCTTTCAAAAGGATTGCCTAACGGGCATAATATTTTTACTGTAATGAGTGAAACAAAATTAAATTTTGAATACGAAAAAATATTAAAACGCGAAAAAATATGCGATACTCTTTTGGCATCAATAAGCTTAAACTAAATAATTAAAAAATCATTAGTAAATGAAAATTGGAGTAATGCAGGGAAGACTTTTACCAAAATATAAAGGTAGATACCAGGCTCATCCAGTTGGATATTGGCAAAAAGAGTTTTTTTTGGCAAATAATCTTGGATTGGATTTTATTGAATTTATATTAGATTTTGAAGATTTTGAAAGAAATCCATTACTTACTGAAAGTGGAGTAAAACAAATATTAAATATTTCAAAAAAGACAGGAGTAGCTGTCAAATCAATTTGTGCTGATTACTTTATGCATGCACCAATACATTCAATAAATAAAAAAATATCAAAAAATAGTATTGATGTATTAAACAAATTATTATTTAATTCAAAAAAGCTTAAAATTACTGATATTGTTATTCCTTGTGTAGATGAGTCAGCATTGAAAGATGATGAGGATATAGAAAGGCTTTTATGTAATTTAAAATCACCCTTAATATTAGCAAATAAATTCAACATCAACTTAGCTTTAGAGACTGATTTGACACCACTAAAATTTAAAGATCTTTTATCTAGGTTTGATAATGATAGAATTACTGTTAATTATGATCTTGGCAATAGTGCGTCATTAGGTTATAGTATTGAAGATGAATTTGAAGCTTATGCTAATAAAATTTCGGATATTCATATTAAAGATAGGGTTTTAAATGGTGGTTCAGTTATTCTTGGCCATGGGGATGTGAATTTCAAATATTTTAAAAACTTTTTAAATAAATCGAGTTTTGATGGCCCAATAATTATGCAGGCTTACAGAGATGATGAAGGAGTTGAGATATTTTCTAAACAGTTAAAATGGTTTAAAAATCTTTATTTATGATTGCAGTAATTCCAGCGAGAAGTGGATCTAAAGGAGTTCTAGATAAAAATATAAAAATATTGGATGGGAAGCCTTTATTAGCTTATAGCATTCTTTCTGCTAAGACAATACCATTAATTAAGAGAGTAATCGTTTCTACTGATTCTTTAAAATATGCTAAAATTGCAAAAATGTATGGGGCCGAAGTTCCTTTTTTGAGACCTAAAGAGATATCTCAAGATAATTCCTCAGATTTTGATGTATTTAACCATTTGATAGGTTGGTTTAGGCAAAATGAAGAGAACATTCCAAATATATTTGTTCATCTAAGGCCAACAACTCCATTAAGAGAAAGAGAAGTATTAATTGACGCAATTAACCATTTCTTAAAAAATAAACATAGGGCAACTTCACAAAGGTCATGTCATTTAGCACCAGAATCCCCATTTAAATGGTGTTTCAAGGATGAAAAAGGGTATTTCAAAGCTTTAAAAAGCGGACTAAATCCTGAAAAAATTAATAAACCTAGGCAAACATTTCCTGATGTATATATTCCTAATGGATACATTGATTTAATTAATTCAAAAAATATACTTGAAAAAAGCATGTTACATGGAGAAAAAATGTTGGTTTACGAAACTCCTTTTTCTGTAGAAGTAGACACTGAAGATGATTTTCAATATTTATCCTATAAAAAAGAAAAAACTATAACAAAAAAACCATCAAAAACATAGATATATGGCAGGTGAAGGATTTTCTCATATTCCAAAAAAAGTAAAAAAGATAAAAACAAAATACAGAAATATATGTACATCAATTCCTGTCCCTGAAAGTATTCCAATTTTACAAAGAGTGTATGAGACTGAATCTCATTCAATGCATGGTCAATTACCAATAATCTGGGATAAGGCTATTGGATTTCAAGTTCATGATTCATGGGGAAATAAGTGGCTTGACTTTTCTAGTACGATTTTTGTTGCCAATGCAGGCCACTCAAATAATAGAATTGTAAATGCACTTAAGACTCTTTTAGAAAAACCTCTAATTCAGACATATACTTTTACTTCCCCAGAGCGATACGAGTATTTGGATTACTTAATAAAAAACACACCATCTTATTTTGAAAAAGCATTTTTGTTATCTGCTGGAACTGAAGCTACTGAGGCATCTCTAAAGTTAATGAGATTGTATGGTAAGAAGAAGGGTAAGAAAAAGGGAGGGGTTTTATGTTTTGAAGGAAACTGGCATGGTAGAACTCTCGGCGCACAAATGATGAGTTATGATAAAAACCAAAAAGATTGGATAGGATATTTAGACCCTAACATTTATCATTTACCTTTCCCATATCCCTGGCTAAATAAGGAAATAGAAGACCCAAAACTTTTTTTTAGAGATTCAATAACAAAGCTTTGTAAAGAAAGCAAAATTGATCCAAAAAGTGATCTTTGTGGAATAATGATGGAAACATTTCAAGGATGGGGAGCAATATTTTATCCTGAAGAATTTGTCCAAGAAGTTTCATTATTTGCAAAAGAGAACGATTTGATTTTATGTTTTGATGAAATGCAATCAGGATTTGGAAGAACAGGAGAACTTTTTGGTTATATTAACTATAAAGTTACACCAGATTTGATAGCATGTGGAAAGGGTGCTAGCTCTAGTCTTCCTCTTTCAATTGTTTTGGGGAAAAAGGAAATAATGGATTTACCTGAAATAGGTTCAATGAGTTCTACTCATTCAGCCAATCCTATGGTTTGTATAGCAGGGAAGGCTAATCTTGAAGCATTAATAGAAGATGGTTTAATTGAAAATTCAAAAACTCTTGGATTATTTTTTCATGTTGAATTAAATAAAATAAAACAAAAGTATTCAAATTATATTTCAATGATAAATGGAAAAGGATTACTTGCAGCTATTTTATTCAATGATAAATCTACCAAAAAACCTTTGAAAAAATTATGTGATTTAATTAGCGAGAAATGTCTTCAAAAAGGTCTTTTAGTAGTCCACACGGGGAGAGAATCTATCAAATTAGCTCCACCTTTATGTATAGAAAAAGATGCCTTGACTGAGGGATTATTAGTTTTTGATGAAGCAATAAAAGAAAGCATTTTTGAATTATATGGTAATTAATACTAGACATATTGGATTAGTTGTGAATAATTTGGATTCCGCAATAAAATTCTACAACTCTTTGGGATTTAAAATTATAAACAGAAAAGTTGAACAAGGCGAATATATTGAAAAGCTTGTTAAAATTAAGGGAGTTAAATTAGAATGGGTTAAATTAAAACTAATTGATAATTCAATTTTAGAACTTTTAAAATATCACGGAGATGAAAAAAGTTTTAATAAATCCATTCAAAAGGCTAATAAATATGGATGGTCCCATATATCATTTACTGTAAAATCTATAGTTGACATTATAAATATTATTAATGAAAATGGAGGTAAAGCAGATAATAATTTTCAATATTCACCCGATGGTAAAGTGAAGGTTTTATATTGTAATGACATTGAAGGAAACATATTAGAAATTGTTGAAGAAATTTAATTAATATGTCAAATTATTTAAATGTAATATATAATAAAGAAGATAGGCCAATCAACTCCTATCCAGAAAAACTGATCTCATTCTTGATCAAGAAATACAACCTATCTTCAGGATTGAAAATATTAGAACCTGGTGTAGGTAGAGGTGATTTTTTAAATGAGTTCAAAAAAAAAGGTTTTATATGTTATGGATGCGATATTTCAGAACATGCAGGTGATGAAGCAAGGGGAATAGAAATTAAAAAAGGGATAAATTTTAATACAGATATTTTACCATATCCTAATGATTTTTTTGATGTAATTTTTTCGAAATCATTAATGGAACACCTTGTGAACCCAGAACACTACTTAAAAGAGGCATACCGAATTTTAAAACCTGGGGGTAAAATTATTAGTTTGATTCCAGATTGGGAGGCTAATTATAAAATTTATTATGATGATCATACTCATAAAACTCCATTTACTATTGAATCTCTGAAGAATATATTGATGATGTTTAAGTTTACAAATATTAATGTTGTGAAATTTAGGCAGTTACCGAATAATTGGAAATACCCTTTACTAGATTTTGTATCCTCAATAATCTCTCCATTTGTTCCAATCAGAACAAAAAATAAATTTTTAAAGTGATCTCGTGAACTAATGCTAATTGGGTATGGTGAAAAATAGAAAAATTCTAATAATTGGAGGGACTGGAGGAATCGGGAAAGAAATAACAAATGACTTTTTAAAATTAGGTGACGAAGTAGTAGTAGTTTCAAGAGGTAAAATAAAATCCAAATTAAAAAAAATAAAATATTTTCAATGTGACACAACCGACCAAGAGGAATATAAAAAAGTAGCAAATGAAATTAAAAACTACTTTGAAAATAAAATTGATTCAATAATTTGTTTAGTTGGTGATGGTTCAGGGGAAAGAATAAATTTTAATAATATTGACCGTTGGAAAATTGATTGGGATAAAAATTTTAATTCATCTTTTTTTTCAGTCAGTTATTTTTTCAATTCTTTGACTAATAACAGTAGCATAATTCTAATATCCTCTATAGCAGGAATTGAATATCTCGGGGCCCCAGATAGTTATTCTGTTGCAAAATCATCCATTATCACTTTTACAAAGGTACTTTCAAAATATTTAAGTCCTAAAACAAGAGTAAATTGTGTTTCCCCTGGGCATATTTTTTTTAAGGGAGGTAGTTGGGAAAAAAAATTGAAAAAAAATCCTAGGCTTAAAAAACAAATTATAGACAATCTCAATCCTATGAAAAGATTTGGAACACCAACTGATATATCTAACGCTGTCATTTTTTTATGTTCAAACAAAGCAACATACATAAATGGTATAAATCTAGTTATTGATGGCGGTCAAATAAATAGTTTATAATTATGGAAATGTTTTCACTAAAAAACAAAAATATTATAGTAACAGGAGCCTTAGGGCTTCTTGGGAAAGAACACGTCAAAGCGATTGCATCAGCGGGTGGGAATCCAATAATGTTAGATATTGATAATAAAAGGCTTCTAGAATTTTCTCAACATATATCCAAAAAATATAATGTAAACAGTATTGGTTTTGAAGTAGATATAACACAAGAAAATTCTATCAAAAATAATTGTGAAATTGTAAAATCAAAATTTGATAAACTTGATGGATTAATCAATAATGCTGCAAATAATCCAAAAGTTGAAAATAATAAAAACAACTTCAATAGATTGGAAAATTTTCCAATGAAATTATGGGATGATGATTTAAATGTTAGTTTAAGAGGTAGTTTTTTGTGTTGTAAATATTATGGAAATTTAATTTCAAAAAACCCTAATGGAGGAAGCATAATAAATGTATCATCTGACCTTGGATTAATTGCACCAAATCAAAGCCTTTATAAAGAAGATGGGGTAAAAGAAGAATCTCAAAAGGTTAAACCTATAACTTACTCAGTTGTTAAGCATGGTATAATTGGCCTAACGAGATATCTGGCAACCTACTGGGGGTCCAATAATGTTCGATCTAATGCTATTTGTCCTGGAGCTGTATTCAATGATCAAAAAAAAGATTTTGTACAAAAAATTTCTAAAATGATTCCATTGGGGAGAATGGCAAAAAAGAATGATTTACATGGCATTATCGTTTATTTGTTAAGTGACTCTTCTTCTTATATGAATGGATCAATTATTTCTATTGATGGAGGTAGAGTAGTATGGTGAAAAAATATTTAATTACAACTAGAGATAAATCTACTTGGCCAAAAGGGGAATGTAAAAAATTGTTTTTAGGAAGTTGGTGCATCCCTTTTGAAAAAAAAGTTGATTATGAAGTCCTTCCTTATCATTGGGATAATAGAAACAAATTATTTGAAGACTATAAATACATTCAAAATTTTTCCTTTAAAGTTTTAAAATCATTAGCAAAAACGTTAAACCAAATCCATAAAATTGATTACGATATCAAGAAATGGGATCTAATTATTGGTTTTTGGGTTTCTTATTTCATCCAAGTAATTTATGATAGATGGGAATGTATTTCAAATATTGAAAAAAAGTCTTTTTATTCTATTTGTCATAAGGAAAACTTAGAAGAACTGATTCCATTAGATTCTAAAAAATTTGTTTCAGATACTTCAAATTCGGACAGATTCAATTCATTTATATATTCACTTATAATGGAACACAAAGGAAATTTTAATTTAACATTTCTTAAAGCTAGAAATAAGATTAATCATCCAAAAAAGGTAAGAAGCAAGAAACGGTTTTTAATTAAGACTTATGATTTCTTTTATTCAAAATTTACAAAACCAAATTCACCTTTCATCTACAATCCATATTTATCTATAATTAATCAAATTTATCTCTCATTTCATTTTAGGTGTTTACCTGCACTAAGCTATAATGAAAAAAAAATTAATTCTAACCCCGACCTAACTCAAAGAAATTGGCGATTAGATTTAGACACAAATTCTGATTTTGAAAAATTTATAATTAAGATTATTCCAAAACTAATTCCAGTAACCTATTTAGAGGGATTTAAAAAGGTCCTTAATCAAATAAGTATTTCTAATTTACCCAAATCTCCTAGATTTATATTCACAGCAAACAGTTTTTATTTTGATGATTTTTTTAAAATTTATGCAGCAAAATCTAAATTAAAAAATTCAAAGTTACTTACTATGCAACATGGGGGGAATTATGGGACTACTAAATTTAATTACTATCAAGACTATCAAACATCAATTTCAGATATTTTTTTTTCTTGGGGATGGTCAAATGACAAAAAAGTAAAGCCTTTGGGCTATCTAAATAAGTCAAACTCAATTTTTTTTCCTTACTCAAAGAAAAGGGAGGTATTACTTGTAACAACAACTTTGCCAAGGTACAGCTATACACTATATTCTATACCCATAGCTTCTCAATGGCTTAATTATTTTGAAAACCAAATTCAGTTCACAAATCATTTGAATAAGGTTGTTAGAAAAAACTTAACTATAAGATTAAGTCATGAGGATTATATGTGGGAAAGTAAAAAAAGATGGGAAAAATTTTATTCTGATTTGAAAATAGACAATGGTTTAATTCCTATGAGAAAATTAATTGTAAAAACTAAAATATATGTATCAACTTATAATGCCACAACATTTTTAGAATCACTTTATATGGATATACCTACAATTATTTTTTGGGATAAAAAATATTGGGAGATGAATGATTTTACTTTTAATTTATTTGAAAAATTAAAGGCTGTAAAAGTATTTCATGAGTCACCTGTATCTGCAGCTAATCATGTAAATAATATTTTTAACAATCCTGAAATATGGTGGCGTAGCTTTGAAGTAAAATCAGCTGTTAAAGAGGTTAAAAGACATTTTTGCAAGAAAACAAAAATTAAAGAATTAGTAAATGGGATAAGAAATCATATATAGATATTTATTTCAAAGAAAAATAATTATGTACCGATACGACAAATTCGACAAAATAGATTTTTAATATTCTTAAATGATCTCAAAAATTAAAAAAATACTTTTTTTTCTAAACCCTAATGATAGAAAAAAAGCATTAGGTCTTTCAATTATGGTTATTATAATGGCTATTTTAGATTTAGTAGGAGTTGCATCTATATTGCCATTTATCTCTACTTTGACAAATCCTCAGATAATTAAAACAAATAAATATCTTGCGTATATATATGATATTTTAAACTTTAAAGACATACAAAGTTTTCTTTTCTTTCTTGGAGTTTTAGTTTTTTTAATCACACTTTTTTCTCTAGCTTTTAAAAGTCTAACAATCTATTATCAGTTAAGATTTAATCAAATTAGAGAGTTTACTATAAGTCAAAAACTAATTTTAAATTATTTGTCACAACCATATTCATGGTTTCTTAATAAAAATAGTGCAGATGTTGGAAATAACTTATTAAAAGAAGTAAATCAAGTAGTGGTAGGTGCGATGGCTCCTATTATGAATATATTTGCTCAAAGCCTTGTAGCTATTGCTATGATCTTTTTAGTTATTATAATGAATCCCAAATTAGCAATCATATCTGCATTATTTCTAACTTTTGTCTATGGGTCAATTTATTTTGTGTTAAGAGGATATTTATATCGCATTGGTTCCAAAAGGATTTATTCAAGTCAGAAAAAACACAGAATTATAAATGAAGCATTTTATGGAATCAAAGAATTAAAAGTTGGGGGTTTAGAAAAAGTATATTATGAATTATTTTCAAAACCCGCTGAAACATTTGCAAAAACAAATGCAAAACTGCAAGTCTTGATGCAGATTCCTCGTTATGGAATAGAGGCTGTGTGCTTTGGAGGGATAATATTAGTTATACTATATTTAATGAGAGAAAAAGGAAATTTTATAAATAGTCTACCTCTTTTAACTGTTTACAGTTTGGCAGCATATCGATTAATTCCTGCAATACAATCAATTTATTCAAATTTAGTTCAATTTAAATCTGCAACAGCATCTATTGACCTTCTTTTTAAAGATATAACTGAACTTCCAAAACTTAAAAAAATAAATGAAAAATTTAAAAAAATTAAGTTGGTTAAAGATATAAAGCTTAGAAAAATAAACTTCACCTATGTTTCTTCAAAATCAAAAACTCTGAATGATGTTAATATTACGATACCTGCAAAAAAAACAATTGGATTAATAGGGCCAAGTGGTTGTGGTAAAACAACAACAGTAGATTTAATTCTCGCACTTTTTCAACCTGATTCTGGAACTATAAAAGTAGATGATACTTTAATAAATGAAACTAATATGAGAAGTTGGCAAAGCACAATTGGATATGTCCCACAACAGATTTTTCTGACTGATGATACTATTTCATCAAATATTGCATTTGGTGTTAGTAAAGAAAATGTTGATTTTGAACAGGTTAAAAGAGTTGCGAAAATTGCAAATTTGCATGAGTTTATTATAAAAGAGCTTATAGATGGCTATGATTCGATGGTAGGAGAGCGTGGAATTAGACTCTCGGGGGGACAACGTCAAAGAATTGGAATAGCACGAGCATTGTACCATAATCCTCAACTATTAATTTTAGATGAGGCCACAAGTGCTTTAGATAATGCTACTGAAAAATCATTTTTAGATGCCTTAAAAAAACTTAGTGGGAAAATAACAATCATTATGATAGCTCATAGGATTTCTACTTTAAAGGATGCAGATAAAATTTATTTAATGAAAAAAGGAGAAGTTATTACGGAGGGAGACTATAACAAAATATTAGATGAAAGTTTTTCCTTTAAAGAGTTTATCAATAATACAAACTAGATAGGCTTTCACTATAAATGAATAAAATGTCTTTGAAAAATAAAATAGTATTAATACATATTGATGCAATTAGAAGAGAATATTTGAGTTCTTGGTTGCTGGGTGAAAAATTTAAAGAAAAAGGCTATGATGTATTGCTATCATCAAGACATTCTACAGGAAGATTATTAAAATTATTTACTCCGGCAGTTTTTATTACAACTCATGCATTTACAATTAAGCCTAGGAATTTGTATAGGCTTAAAAAAAGGGGAACAAAAATTTATATTAATGAAGTTGAGGGTATTGATAATGAATATGGTGTATCCACAACTTATCCCAAATACTATTGTAGAGAAAAAATAGATTATAATATATTCTCTGGTATTTTTGTTTGGGGAGAATTTACTTACAAGTATCTGAATAAAAAAAATATAATTAATGAGGAAAATTTACATCGTAATGGATCCATAAGACAAAGTAAATTCTGTAAACCTATTGTAAAACAGGATAAACAAAATGTTATAGGTATAATTGCAAGATTTGAAATTATAAACACCTATGATAGTAGGCATCCATTTTTAAATCTTCTTAATTTGGACCCCGAAGATGCTAATTCTAGGTGGTACTTTGAAAGATGTGTGATTGATTCTGAGGCATTTTCAATTGTTTTCAAATTAATTAAAAAGCTAATTGAGAACGGCTATAAAGTTTCATTAAGAGCACATCCAAATGAGGATATCAACGCTTATAGGAAATTAAAAATAGCTTTTGGGCCTTTATTTGAAATTGACAAATCATACGACATCAACGAATGGCTAAGTTCAGTTTCTTTAGTTGTTGGCCCAACTTCAACAGCATTTACAGAACCATATCTTGCCAAAATTCCAATTATTTCTATTTCCAAAATTCAGAAATTCAAATATAATAGTGTTGACAGAACTAGTATTTTGGATAAATTTGATAAATCTGCTTATACCCCTGAAACTGTAAATGAAGCATACATAATGTGTACTTCAAATAGTTTAAAACCAAAAGAAATAAAAGAACTTGACAATTATTTTCGTGAATTTTATAGCCTTGATAATGAAAATGATCCCATAAATAATTTAGTTAACACAGTTACTAAAAACAAAAGCAATTTTCAAAAATCAAAATTTGAAAATCTCCTGTCATTTTTAATACAGTCTTTGTATTTATACTTTTGTGATTTCTTTTTTATTATCAAAAACTTTATTAAAAGTTTTAGAAGTAAAAATTTTAATAAATTAAGACAATATAATTACAATCGATTTTTACATCGACCGACTTCATTTATGAAAACATTAAATAAACTAAACTAATTTTATGAATAACGCTCTAATTGGTTCATGGATTACACTAAATCATCCTTCAATAGCTGAGATAATGGCTGAAGCCAAATTTGACTGGCTTTGTATTGATATTGAGCATTCAGTAACTGATTTTGCTGAAGCCCAACTATTAATAATGGCAATACAATCAAAAGGATTGAAAGCTTATGTTAGAGTGGGAAGTAATAATTCTAGAATTATTAAACGTATTTTAGATGCTGGAGCTGACGGAATAATTGTACCAATGGTAAATACCCCAAATGAAGCTAAAAAAGCCGTTGACGCTATTAAATACCCACCTTATGGGAAAAGAGGTGTTGGATTAGCAAGAGCACAATCTTATGGATTTGGTTTTCAGGAATATCTTGAAAATAAATCTAATGAAATCAAGCTTATCGTTCAAATTGAACATATTGAAGCTATTAAAAATTTAGATGCTATTATTTCGATTGACGGTATCGACGGAACATTTATAGGGCCATATGATCTATCAGGATCTATCGGTAAACCTGGTCAGTGGGATGACATAGAAGTAAAAAAAGCATTGACTTCATATGAAAAAACAGCTAAAAAATATGGTAAACTTATAGGATACCACGTTATAGAGCCCAATTATAAATTAGTTAAAGAAAAAATTGGAAAAGGCTATAATTTTATCGCATTTAGTCTTGACACAATTTTTCTTGGAAGCCACGCTAGAAATCAAATGAATAAATTAAAAAAATTAGAATGAATATAATTGGTATTATTCCAGCAAGGCTCGCCTCAAGCAGGTTGCCCAATAAACCTATGGCTAAAATATTAGGAATTCCTATGGTCGGGCATGTTTATTTTCGATCAAAAATGAGTAAACTTCTAAATGAAGTTTATGTAGCAACTTGTGATAAAGAGATTTCCGACTATGTTAAAAGCATAGGAGGGGAATCTATTATGACTGCAGCTACTCATGAAAGAGCATCAGAACGGACAGCAGAGGCTCTTATTAAGATAGAAAGAAAGAATAAAAAAAAAGTTGATATTATTGTTATGATTCAGGGAGATGAACCAATGATTACACCAGAGATGATAAGTGCATCTGTAAAACCACTGTTAGAAGAACCAGAGTTAAATATTACCAATTTAATGGAACATATGGAAACAATTGCAGAACACGAAGATCCTGCGGAAGTTAAAGTAGTTGTCAACAAGAAGCAAAATGCCTTATATTTTTCAAGGGAGCCGATTCCATCTAGGAAGAAAGGTATTAGCAATATTCCAATGCTTAAACAGGTGTGTATTATACCTTTTAGAAGGGATTTTCTGATTGAATATAATGACATGAAACAAACACCACTTGAAATAATAGAGTCTGTTGATATGAATAGATTGATCGAAAATGACATACCAATTAGAATGGTATTAAGAAACGAAAGTACCTTTTCAGTGGACACAAAATATGATCTTGAAAGGGTCAATAATCTTATGAAAACAGATAAACTAATAAAAGAATATACGGGGTTATGAGCTATGAAATTCTGTTAACATCTACCTCATTTCAAGATACTCCAGGTTCTCACCAAGAACTTCTTTCAAAACAAAACTTTAATGTAAAAACATTACGAGGTCCGTTAAAAGAAAATGTAATATTAGAAGTTATAGATAAGTTTGATGGAATTATTTGTGGAGATGATGAAATCACAAGAGCTGTAATAACCAAAGGGGCTTCAGGAAAACTTAGGATTATTTCGAAGTATGGAATTGGGTTAGATAAGGTAGACTTAGTTGCGGCAAAGGAGTTTAATATTAATGTTTTTAATTGTCCGGGAGTAAATAAAGCTACAGTGGCAGAACATGTTTTTGCTTTATTACTATCATATATGAAAAATATTATTTCTGAGCATGAAGTAGTTCAAAATCAGCAATGGGTCCGTTATGTTGGTAAAGATTTGAAAAATAAAACACTTGGAGTCTTTGGCACAGGTAACATTGGCAAAGAAGTAGTAACTAGAGCACTGGCTTTTGGAATGAAAGTTATTGCATTTGACAAATTTCAAGATAATGAATTTGCAGAGCTATATAATATAGAATATTTGGACTCATCAAAAGAGCTTATTAAACAAAGTGATATTATATCACTTAATTTATCATTAGATAGTAATACGAAAAATATTATAGGCTATGAATCACTTAATTATATGAAGAAAGAGGTAATAATTATTAATACAGCACGAGCTGGTTTAGTTGAGAATGAGGCTATATTAGAGGGTATAAATAAAGGTATAATTGGCGGTTATTTAACGGATGTATTAGAAGAAGAACCGATACCTCTAAATCACCCTTTCTTAGGCAATAAAAAAATTATTATAACTCCTCATATCGGTTCGCGCACATATGAAAATGTTGTAAATCAAGGAACCATGGCAGTAAAAAATTTAATGATGCATATTAATTAATGATGGAGAGAAAAAAAGTTATAGTATTTGGAGGATCAGGTTTTTTAGGAAGTCATGTATCGGATGAGTTGACTAAAAATGATTATGATGTATTTATTTTTGATATAAAAAAATCACCCTATTTCCAAACTAATCAAACAATGATTATTGGGAATATTCTTGACAAAGACTTAGTAAGAGAAACAATTAAGGGTGCTTTTGCTGTTTTTCATTTTGCAGCAATTGCAGATATTGAAGAAGCAAGAAATAATCCATTAGAGACTGTGAATTACAATGTTATTGGAACCATTAATATTCTAGAAGCTTGCAAAGAATATGATATTAAGAGATTTATTTATGCCAGCACTATTTATGTATATAGTGATCATGGTTCCTTTTATCGTAGCTCTAAACAGGCATGTGAACTTTTCATTGAAAATTATCAAAAAGAATATAATCTAAACTTTACTATTCTAAGGTATGGTTCGCTTTACGGCTCTAGGGCAAACGACTTTAACTTCATTAGAAATTGCATTAGACAAGCTTTATTAGAAGGAGTAATAACAAGAAACGGTGATGGTAAAGAGGTAAGAGACTATATAAATATAGTCGACGCAGCAAAAGCCTCAATTAATGCTCTTGACAAGGAATATAAAAACAGCTACTTAATGATAACAGGCTCACAAAAAATGAAAGTTAGAGAAGTATTATTAATGATAAAAGAAATATTAAATGGTCAAATTAAGATAAATTATGTTAACAAATCCTTTGAAGGACACTATAAAATTACCCCATATTCTTTTAAGCCTAAAGTTGCGAGAAAAATAACTCCTAAAGATTATCATGACCTAGGACAAGGAATACTTGACTCTATTTATGAAATTTATCAAGAATTAGTTAATGAAGGATTAAATCCTCAAAAAACTTTTAGGGAAAAATAATTTTTTATGTCAAACTATATTTGTTTATCATATTTTCTTGATGAAAATACACCGCTTTATGGTGGGATTAAAGGAATTACTATTTCAGAGGAAAGGTCAATTGAAAAGGGAGATACTGCAAATACAAAAAAAATCCAATTTAATAATCATTCTGGCACACATGTCGATTATCCTAATCATTTTTTTATAAATGGATTAACTTCTGAATACTATTCTCCAGATTATTGGGTATTTAAAAGTCCTTTTTTAATCATTAAAGACACTATTCAGGATAGTATTATTAATTTGACAAATGAGGAAATAGAGTCAATACCAAAGGGAACGGATTTTTTAATTTATAAAACAGGATTTGGTAAGTTTAGAGGTAAGGAAAGCTATTGGAAAAATAATCCAGGTTTTGCACCTGAAGTTGCAGAAATATTAAGAGATAATTTTCCAAATTTAAGGGCATTAGGAATGGATTTTATATCACTCACTGCTTTTCAAAACAGAGAATTAGGAAGACATGCCCATAGAAAGTTTTTGGGAGGGGACAAACCTATTTTACTTATTGAGGATATGAATCTTGATTTGTTAGAAAGTCAACCCAAATCCCTAGTTTGTGCTCCTCTATTAGTAAAAGGTTTAGATGGAGCACCAATTAATATAATAGCTGAAATTTAATCATGCTTGATAAAGAGTTATTAATTTTTGATTTTGATGGTGTAATATGTGATAGTGTAAATATTAAAACTCAAGCTTTTATTGAGTTATATAAAAATTACGGTAGTAAAATACAAGAGCAAGTGCGCGAGTATCATTTACTAAATTCAGGAATTTCTAGATTTGAAAAATTTAAATACTTCCAATCAGTTTTGCTTAAACAAGAATTTATAGAAAAAGATATAAATAATTTAGCAAAAAAGTTTTCAAAGCTTGTAAAGGAAAAGGTAATTAACTCTCCTTATATTGATGGTGCTCTTGAATTTTTAACTAAAAATTCATCCAAAAGACAATTTGTTTGTACTGGCACACCCCAAGTTGAAATAGTTGAAATTGCAAAAAAAAGGGGAATATTTAATTTATTTGAAAATCTTTATGGATCACCAAAATCCAAAGTTGAAATAATTAATGATATACTTAGGCAAACGAATGTGAAAAAAAATAATTGTGTTTTTTTTGGAGATGCTATGACAGATTATAAAGCATCTTTTAAATGTAATATTCCTTTTATAGGAATTAGGAATTCTGAAACAACTTTTCCTAAAGGGACGGAGATTATTGAAAATTTCAATGAAATAATATGAATAAAATCACAGAAGAAGAAATTAGGCCTGAAAAACTATTTGATGAATATTTAAAGCTTGCAGAAAAGGATACTTTAAGATATTTCAGTGGCGTTGAAAGTTTTGAAATCAATTGTCCAGCTTGTGGTAAAGTGGGAGAGAAATGGGTAAAAAAGTCAATATTCACTTACAAGATTTGTAACTCATGTTTAAGTATATTTGTGAGTCCGAGACCTGCTATCGGGGCTTTTAATTCTTATTACAGTGACTCTCCATCAACAAAATTTTGGGCAACAAAGTTTTATAAAGTTACAGAAGCATCGAGACGAGAAAAGCTTTGGAAACCTAAAGCAGAGATGATAAAAAAACGTATCCTAAAATATAGTGGTAATGAGTCCGTAAAATATATTATTGACATTGGTGGAGGATATGGAGTTTTTGATGAGGAGATAAAAAAGATAATGGATATTAAAACAATTTTAATTGAACCATCAATCCATTTAGCTAAAATTTGCAGAGAAAAAGGACTTGAGGTTATTGAAAAATTTATGGAAGATATCAAACCCGAAAATTTACCTTTAGGACGAAAATGCTATGTTAGCTTTGAACTTTTTGAGCATTTACATAATCCAATAAAATTTTTGAATATTTTAAATAATTGTATGAATAAAGGAGATATTTTTATTTTCACAACATTAAGTGGTATGGGTATTGATATACAATTGTTAAAAGATAAGTCTAAATCACTTTCTCCACCGCATCATTTAAATTTTCTTAACCCTAAATCAATTTCCTTTTTACTTAAAAATTCTGGATTTAAAGTTTTAGAGGCAATAACTCCGGGGCAGCTTGATATTGATATATTAAAGAAAAATAAACAAGATATTAAAAATTCTTTTTGGAAAAATATTTTAGATTATTTAGATGAAGATGAATTATTTAAAATACAAGATCTTATTTCGTCATCAGGATTAAGTTCACATATGATGATTACCTCTATTAAATAGAATTTATAAAACTTTAAAGACCATCAGTAAAATAATAAAATTTTAGAATGGACACTCTTTTGTCTTATGGTATAAACAAAAAAATAAAACTTTTATTTTACGGTGATGAGTTGAATAAAAGGCATGATTTTGTAGTTTCAAGTAAATATCCTGGTAAAAAGATTGATCTTCTTTTATTCTTTGACTCACGAGGAGTTTCAAAACAATATAATAATTCCTTGATTCACAGAATTATTTCACATTTACCTCAAAAAATGTCATTTCTATTAATTTCCAGACCTCTAGAAATAACAACATGGATTACACTATATAATTTTATTTTTCTAAATGGTATTGTGCCTAAAAAAATAATCACAAACATGGGCTTTGTGGATTTCACACCAAAAAAAAATTCGGTCATAGAAAAAAGTATATTACAATACAACCTTTTTTTTCCTAAAATAGAATCTAAAATAAATTTTCTTGAAAAGTACACTGATGAAAACAATATTCATTTGGATTTATATCAACAAACATATCCAAAAAAATTTATAGAATCACTAGAAAAATTACTTAAGAACACAAATACAATTATTGTTAACACTCCATTACTTAAAGAAGGATATTTTTTTAAAAGAAAAAGACCCAAGTCTTTTTTGCACTCTATCAAAACAGGAAACAATTTTAATCACACATTAAAAATTAAAAAAACAATAATTGATTTCGAAGAATTTGATAATAAGCTCACTTATGATGGAGTTCACTATACAAACCAGGGGAATGAGAAATTATTTATATCAATTAAAAATCATCTTTAAATAGTAATTGAAAACATTTTTGAGTTAACTTATGATAGTTGCCGAGGGGAATTTCAAAATTAATAGTATTAGCGACAATTTAGTTTACCACTGGAACGGCGAATATTCTGAAAAAGGATTAATTTCTATTCCAGAATATGTCGAGAAAAATGATTATCGCCTAAGGAAAAAATACCTAGATCATATTGATAAAATTGAAAAAAAGTTTTCGGAAGGCAAAAAAGTAATGCACCCTCTTAAATACAAAAAACACAGCTTATGGTGGATGAGTACACTTATAGAAAAGAATATGATAAAATCACCTTTTATATCTGATTCCATCAAGATGCTTGCTTTGGAGGAAATAATAGAATCTGTAAAACCAAAAAAACTTGAAATTTTCATATCAGACATTAAAATTATAAATTCATTAAAACACCTGACAACAAGGTTAAATATAAAAATAATAATCAATAAAAATTACCCTAATTATTCTCCTTCGTATGATTTCAAAAAAACAATACCATTTTTTTTAAGAGGAATAATCTTTTATTTTAAAAGTATAATTTTACATTTTTCTTATAAAAAACAAAAGCTCACTTTCCACAAAGATGATCAACAAATTTTCATTTTTTCACATTTCACAAATTTTAACCTTCCTAAAGATTTAAATAGCTCTATAAAATCAAATTATTGGGGTGTATTGCCAAGTTTTTTGAATTCGCAAGGAATCAAAATGAATTTTCTAAATCACTTTCACAAAAGTAAAACATCTAAGTCACTAAAAGAAGGATCAAAAATCATTAATAGGATAAATAAAAATTCTTTAAATCACGGAGAAACCCATTATTTATTACCCTCTTTAATTAGCATTAAAACTCTGATAAGAATTTTTTTTTACTTTATTAATGCTCAATTTAAAAGAAAAAAAATTAATCCAAATTCATCTTTTTTTACTCCTGACAATTCAAATGTTACTCTATTTTACTTTTTAGAAAGTGATTGGAAAAATTCATTTTTTGGCCCTGTTTTAATTGAAAACTTACTTTATATAGAGACAATAGAATCTTATTTAAAAAATTTGCCGCCACAAAAATTAGGTCTCTACCTTCAAGAAAATAATGGTTGGGAAAGAGCCTTTATCTATACATGGAAAAAATATCAGAATGCACCGCTAATTGGTATTGCCCACACAGTTATAAGGTATTGGGATCTTAGATATTTCCAAAATCCAACTATTTTTTCTGATTTACCCATCTCTAATTTTACTGCAGTAAACGGACCTATATCTAAAAATATTCTCCTAGAAGCCGGGTTCGATAAAACTAAAATTCTTGAAGTCGAAGCTTTGAGATATTTAAAAAGTAGCGATAGTCAAGTTCAAAACTTGAGAAAAAAAAATAGTCAAAAGAAAATTATTGTTTTTGGCGACATAGATATTCAATCAACAAAAGTAATGCTTGAGAGCCTTAATTTCTGTATAAATTACATTTCTAAAAATAGGTCTACAATTAATTTTAAGTATGCATTTAAGCCTCATCCTGTGAATGAAATTGAATTAGATGATATCGGGTTAAACACTGTAGAGGTTGTAAGAAGAGAGATAAAAGATGTAATTAAAAATTATGATATTGCAATTTCTGTTGATACAACTACTGCTGGAGTAGAGGCTTATTTAGCTGGATTAGATATCATTGTATTCAAGTATTCAAAAAGGCCTAATTTTAGCCCATTAAGGAATATTAAAGATATCCATTTTGTTAGTAATGGGGAACAACTTCTAGAGAGCATAAATAAGGTTTCTCTTAACAACCGAAAAACTGATAATGAAGTTTTCTTTTGGAATGATAATCAAATTCCAAGATGGAATAAGATATTTTCTAATTATTTTAAAAAAGGATTAAGTTAATAGAAATATTTATTTTTAATAACAATATAGATTTAGTCAGAATTTTATAAAAAGCTAGAAAATTAATTAATATGAAAGCAGTTGTTTTATGCGGTGGGTTTGGAACTCGTTTAGGAGAAGAAACTCAATTGAAACCAAAACCAATGGTTGAAATAGGGGGTAGGCCAATTTTATGGCATATAATGAAGATTTTTGAAAAACACAACATTAATAATTTTCAACTTGCTTTAGGATATAAATCAGATTTCATCAAAGATTATTTTTTAAATTATAATTCTCTGAATAATGACTTTTCCGTAAATGTTAAAACAGGAAAGATTAAGTTTATTAATGATATAAATGAAAACTGGAATATAGATTTAACAGATACAGGATTAAAAACAATGACAGGTGGAAGATTATTAAGATTAAAAGAAAACTTGAAAAATGAAGACACCTTCATGTTAACTTATGGAGATGGTGTATCAAATGTTGATTTAACTAAATTATTACAGTTTCATAAATCTCACGGTAAAATTGCAACTGTTACGGCAGTAAGGCCTCCTGTTAGGTTTGGAGAATTAATAATTAATAATAATAAAGTTGAAGAGTTTGCAGAGAAACCACAGGCTGGAAAAGGCTGGATTAACGGAGGTTTTTTTGTTTTTAATAAAGAAATCTTCGATTACATAGAAAATGATTCTATAATGCTCGAAAGAGAGCCCTTAGAGAGCCTTTCAAAAGTTGGTGAATTAATGGCTTTTAAGCATCACGATTTTTGGCAATGTATGGACACAATAAGAGAAAAAGAAATTTTAGAGGGTCTTTGTAACTCCAATAATCCTCCTTGGTTAAAATAAGTTTTTAGATGTTTCAAAATTCATATAGAGGAAAAACTGTTTTAGTGACAGGACATACAGGTTTTAAAGGGAGCTGGTTAGTTACATGGCTATTAAAATTAGGAGCTAAAGTAGTAGGTATTTCTAAAGATATTCCTACTAATCCTTCAATGTTTGAGTCTCTCAGAGTAGAAAAAAAAATTCTTCATTATCCTGTAGATATTAGAGATTTAAAAGAAACGAAAAAAATCATTTCAACACACAAGCCAGATTTTGTTTTTCATCTTGCGGCTCAAGCAATAGTTTCAAAATCATACTCAGATCCAGTCAACACAGTTTCTACAAATGTTATTGGGACTATGAATATTCTAGAAGTTTTAAGGTTTTATAAAAAAAAATGCATTGCAGTAATTATTACCAGCGATAAATGTTATGATAATGTTGAGCAAGAAAAAGGTTATGAAGAAATTGATGCATTAGGGGGTAAGGATGTTTATAGTGGTTCTAAAGGAGCTGCAGAATTAATCATAAAGTCCTATTATCATTCATTTTTTAAAAAGGATCATTCTGTAAAGTTAGCTATTGGGAGGGCAGGCAACGTTATTGGAGGGGGAGACTTTGCTCAGGATAGGATTATAGTAGATACCATAAATTCTTGGAAAGATAAAAAAATAGTTGAAATAAGAAGCCCCAATGCAACACGACCATGGCAGCACGTTTTAGAACCTTTGTCAGGATATTTGTCTCTAGGGGCCAAAATACTAAATGATAAAGATTTGAATGGAGAGCCTTTTAATTTTGGACCTGATTCAAGTCAAAATATAACTGTTAAAATTTTATTGGAAAACTTAGCTAAAATATGGGGATGGAATGTAATTGATGATGCAATTAAAATTCATAATTCTAAACCAAAATTCAATGAAGCAGGTTTATTAAAACTAAATTGTGATAAAGCTAAAAATTTGATTAACTGGGAACCAAATTTAGATTTCAATGAAACATTAATTTACATTTCAGATTGGTATAAAAAATATTTTTCTAGTTCTAAAAATATGTATGAATTTACGATAGAACAAATAAATAAATATGAAAAAACAGGAATTGATAGAAAAAGAGACTGGATTAATTAATTCCTTTTAAATGAAAGGATCAGAAATAAAGGGAGTAATAATTGTAAAGCTCAATCAAATAGTTGATTCTAAGGGATCAGTTTTACATATGATAAAATTAAGCTCACCAGAATTTAAAATTTTTGGAGAATGCTACATATCAGAAATAAATCACAACTCAATAAAAGGATGGAAATTACATTCAAAACAAACACAAAATATTTCAGTTCCTTCAGGAAAAATAAAAATGGTATTGTATGATTCAAGAGAAGATTCATCAACATTTAAAGAATTAATTGAATTAAACTTAGGTAGGCCAGATAATTATCTAAGAATAACTATCCCGCCAGGAGTTATTTATGGATTTAAAGGTCTCTCCAGTCCAAATGCATTACTTGTCAATTGCACTGATATTGAGCACGACCCTAATGAATCAATCACTTTTTCTCTAGAAGACAACAAAGTTCCATTTCTTTGGAATTAAATAAAATAGGGTGAAGAAAAAAATTTTAATAACAGGAGGGACAGGTTATTTAGCAGGATCAATAGCCGCGTTTTTGAGTCAAAATGAAAACTATGAAATTTCAATTTGTTCGAGATCTATAATAGAATCAAAATGCAGAAAATTAAAAACTTTAAATGTTGATTGGGATAAAACATCGTCGTTAAAAAAGATATGTTCGGGGAAAGATATTATTATACATTGTGCGTCACCTGATGCAAATTTTTCAAAAAAGTACCCACTAGAATCTTATAAATTTAGCGAGAATAATCTAGGCTCATTTGTGAACGAAGCAATTGATAATAAAGTTCAAAAATTTATATATTTTTCTTCTGCTCACGTTTATAAGTCAAAGCTTGAAGGAGTCTTAAATGAGAAAAGCCCATTAATATCGAAACACCCTTACGGAGTATCTAAAAAAATTGCTGAACAAACATTATTAAACAAGAAAGAGTTAATTGAAATAAATATCATAAGATTATCAAATGCTTTTGGTATACCCTCTAATAAAAATTCAAATTGCTGGAAATTAGCAGTAAACGATTTTTGTAAACAAGTTGTTTTAAATAAAGAAATCATAATTAATTCTGACGGATCTCAAATTAGAAATTTTGTCTCAGTAAATGAAGTATGTAGATTGATTGATTTTATGATTACCAGTTTCTATAAAGAAAAATTACTACCTACCGTATTTAATTTTGGAGGAAATTGGACCTTAAGCATCTTAGATTTAGCTAAAGTAATTGCAAAGCAATTTGAGAAAATATACGACATTAATCCCTCTATTCGAATTAAAAAAAAATCAAAAATCTCAACACCTAAATTAAATTTTGATTTTAGTTTAATTACCAAAAATGGTTTTAAACCTCATGAAACTAATTTAGCAGAAATAAATGAATTGTTTTTATATGTTAAAAATAATTTTTTAAATGCCAGATAACCCAATTTTTTCGGTTGTTCTACCCAACTATAATCATGGGAATTATCTAAAAGAGTCAATAGATTCTGTATTAAGACAAGATTTTCATAATTGGGAATTATTAATTATTGATAATTTTTCAACTGATAATTCAGACAAAGTAATTTCATCATATAATGACTCAAGAATAAGTGTATTTAAAATTCAAAATGAAGGAATAATAGCTAAATCAAGGAATCTTGGAATCAAAAAGGCTAAAGCAAAATGGATTGCATTTTTAGACAGTGACGACATTTGGTACTCTAATAAATTATCAAAAATAATACAGCTAACAGATTCTGATTTTGATATTATATGTTCAAACGAGTATAGATATGATTTAGAAAAAGGAATAAAAAAACCACTTTATTATAATCTTAAATCGAATAATTTTTACTCTGAATTATTATTGAAAGGCAATAGACTATCTACATCTTCAACTGCAGTGAAAAGAACCTTTTTAAATAAAAATAAATTGTTTTTTAATGAAAACCCAGACTTTATTACTGTTGAAGATTATGATCTCTGGATGCAAATTTCTTTAAAAAATGGCTCTTTTGGATTTTGCAATGAATTCCTTGGAGAGTTTAGGATCCATAAAAACAATAATTCAAGCAATTTTAAATTACATAGTAATAATTTGATAAAATTATTAAAGTATCATGTATATGAAATTCAAGATTTTAGTGATAAAGATCAACTGTGGAATAAAATCAAACCTAGATTAACATTAATGCTAATTAAAAGTAATTTCGAAATAAATTTTTTAGAAGGATTTAAACATTTAGTTCATCTATTAAAAAATTCTAAACTCAAGCATTTTATAGATCTGTTCGCTTTCATGATCTCAAAAATTAAAAGATGAATTGGATCAAAAAACTTCTTTTTATTGTATTAGATATATCTTATTTTATAACTCAAGGGTTTTATAAATTTCTTACATTATATCAGCGGTCAAATATCAGAGTTTTAATATATCATGATGTTAAAACTAAAGGACAAATTAAGTTATTCAAAAAACAGATTTTAAGCCTATCAAAAGAATACGAATTTATTTCTCCGAATGATCTTCAAAAAAAAATCAACATTAATTTTAAAAGTAAAAATAAAATATTGTTGACTTTTGATGACGGGTTTAAATCAAATAGAAAATTAGCTGAGGAGGTTCTAAGTGTTTTCAATATAAAGGCTTTATTTTTCGTTGTTTCTGACTTTGTTGGGGCTCAAAAACAAAGTGAAAAATATAAAACTATAATTAACAATATTTATCCAGATGGGCCGAGTGAAAATGAACTGAGTGATCCCATGGATCATGAAGACATTAAATTTCTAATATCCAACGGGCACAAAATAGGATGTCATACTCTTTCTCATCAGATGTTATCTAAAGTATCTTCTTTGAAAGAATTAAATAACGAAATTATTTCAAGTAAAGATAAGCTAGAAAAAGATTTTGGAATAGAAATTAAACATTTTGCATTTCCTTTTGGGACTTTTAATAGCATAAATCAAAAAGCTATCAAAATACTAGATAAAAATTATGACTTTATTCATTCAGGTCTTAGAGGAAACAATAAAAAAACAACAAAGCTGATTTATAGAGATGCAGTGAATCCTGAGATGAGTATAACCCGTTTAAAAGCTTTTTTGATTGGAAATGCAGACCTTCTTTATAAAAGAAATTTTAAAAAGTTAAACAGACATTTAAATTGATTCCATTAAGCCCATCAATTAGTATAAAATCGTTTTTCAGATCTAAAATGAGATTCTGGGATTCTAAACCAGACGAACACCTTTTCTATTTGTCAAGATCATCATGGTCTATTCTGTCTATTTGTCTTTTTAAATTAAAAAAGCTAAATGAAAAAAGCATAAATCTTTTTTTACCAGAATATTATTGTAATGATCCAATCCCTCTTATTAATCATAAAAATATTAAAATAAAATACTATGAAATAGATGAACAGTTCCAACCAAATTTGAAGAGTATAAAGAAAATATCTGAAACAGTAACTCCAGATATATTTCTTGGAGTTCATTATTTTGGGGATCCATTAGTTTCCAACGATTTAAAAAATTTCTGTATCAAAAATAAGTGTTGGTATATTGAGGACGCTACACATTGCTTAAAAAGAGATAAAATTATTGGAGCCCAAGGGGACTTTGTATTATTTAGCCCATACAAACATATAGCTATTCCTAACGGTGCTATATTGATTGTAAGGTCAAATGGTCCATCAAAGCTAAGGGTTGGGGATTATTTAAGTCTAAATATCAATCAATTTTTAAAAGAAGAATTACAAAAACTTAAATTTAAAAAAGGGCTAATTAAAAGAAATACTTTTTTTTTCTATTAGGTGGCTCCTAAAAAAATTAATTTTAATTATTCCTAATAAAATAAATTTATTTTCTGAATACTACAGAAATACTTATAGGGGAAGCCTAAAACTTAATTATATTGAAATAGGATATTCATATAAAATTTCCTTTCTATCAAAATTTTTGATTAAAAGGTATGACTTGGATGAAATTTCAAGTTTGAGAATAAGAAATCAAAATATCTTCAAAGAAGTTTTAGCGGATAAAATCAAAATACATAAAAGGTTTGATTCAAAATCTTTGTATTTTAATCATTCACCATATATTCTCCCTATTACACTAAGATCAGATGTTGAGGCACTCGAATTAATTGAGCAAGGCATACCCATAGTAAGATGGCCTTTATACCCAAAAGAGACACTTGATTCTTCTAAAAAATTTCAAAATATATATTTTATACTTTTAAATTATTCTATTAAAAATAAATATTTCAAAAATATTTTCGAAAACAATGACGATTTAAAACGAATTAAAATTTTAAAATCTAAATCAGAAGAATGTGTGGTATTTGAAAAATTAAATTTTTCAAACTTAAACCTAACTCAATCACCCTTCTATGGAAAATCAAAAGCCGAAGTTGAAAATAAAAAAATTGATTTTTACAAAATAATGATCAATGATAAACAAGTAGGTTTTTTTCAAATTTTAAAAAGAAAATATTTTTTTTTAATAACATTATTAAGAATTAATAGAGGTCCAATTTTGGTTAATTCAATCAAATTAAATGATAGAATTAATATTATTTCAAAAATCTTTAAATTCGGGAATATTTTTAATCTAAATGTTTTATCTATAACTCCAGATATAAGTTATTTTTCAATTGAAAGCATATTTTTGAAAAGGATTAGATCAATAAGATTAAGACTTCCTAATTGGAAATCAACTACAATAGACTTAGAAAAAACTCTTGATGATTTAACATTAGAGTTAAAGCCAAAATGGAGAAATTGCCTCAGAAAAGCACAAAAACAAAATCTTATTATTGATATATCTTCTAATCAGAAACAAGTTGATGCTATATTAAAATATTATTTACAAGATATTGAGAAGAAAAAATTCAAAGGAGTCAATCCTGAGTTAATAAAAAAAATGGCTGAATTTAAAAGTGATTATGAAAAACTTTATGTTTTTTTCGCCAAAAAAGGAGATCTTGAAGTTGGGGCAATTTTAATTTCAAAACAATTTAGTAACCTTACTTACTTAATTGGTTGGTCCTCTGATGAAGGGAGAAAAAGGAATGTAAATTATCTTTTACTTTGGGAGGCAATTATTTATTTTAAGTCAAAAGAGTGTAAAATATTTGATTTAGGAGGATTAATTGGCAAAAATCATCCAATAGATTTTTTCAAACTTGGGATGAATGGAAATTATTACGAGAATAGTGGTGAATATTTAGTTTTATGAAAAAATTAACAATAGCGGTTGATGCCACAAGCATTGTAAATACAGGAGGTTTAACACACCTTTATGAAATTTTAAATCACTATGAAGAAAAAGCTAATCCAGCTATAAATACTATAATAATAATAGGCTCAAATAAAGTATTAAATTCTTTACCCAAAAAAAATATTTTTAAAAATAAAACATCTTTTTTACTAAACTCAAATAAGTTTTTTCGTCTCATTTACCAGATATTTTTAATGGACTTTTTTCTAAAAAAAAATGCAGATATCTTATTTTCGCTTTCTGGGGATTTCATAGGAAGATTTAATCCTGTTGTTGGAATGTCTCAAAATATGCTTTTATATGAAAGAAAATTTTGGGGTGAAATAAAAAGTTTTAAAGAGAAGG
>Ga0213869_10000120_pt1 | contig 61419 bp, 93 predicted proteins | sample PICome_10_FD_160083 | JGI IMG/M metagenome (GOLD analysis project Ga0213869, IMG submission 160083) | Coastal seawater microbial communities near Pivers Island, North Carolina, United States - PICO132 | ecosystem: Environmental > Aquatic > Marine > Coastal | place: USA: North Carolina... | reverse complement strand
AGGTACAGATGTAGCAATTAGTATTGCAGGCGGTGTACTAGCTAAAGCCGTTGGTAAAGGTTTTAAAGTAGGTAAAGAAATTTACAAAACTAAAAAAGCAGCCAAGGCAGCTCAAAAGAAAACTGCTGATATTCCAACTCCAAAAGACGCAGCAATTCCTCCAAAAGGTATTAATACTGTAGCAAATGCAACTGCTACAACAACTAAAAAGACTGTACAAACTGCAAAACCAGGCGATACTATAAAAACTGCCAAGGGTGAATTCTTAGCAGGTGTAGATGGTAAAGCAACTACAACTAGAATTGGCGCTCCAAATGCCGCAGAGATTAAAAAACAAATATTAGGCGTAGTTAACCAAGCACCTTCTTCGAGTGCAACAATAGTAACCAAAACAGAATTAGTTCCAGGTGCAAATGCAGCTGCAAAAGTTGCCGACAAGGTAGTTGACAAAGTTAAAGATGTAGCACCAAAGTTAGCTAAAAAAGTAGTCGACAAAGTTAAAGACACAGGCACAACAGCAGTTAACAAAGTTAAAGATTTAGCTAAAAAGGCAGCGCCAGTATCAAAAGATATTTCAGCACCAGCAACAGCTCTTTCAACAAAAGCAGCCGTTAAACAAACTACTAAGAAACTAACCAAAACACAACAAAATGCATTAAGCAGTATGGGAAAAAATACTTCAAAGGCAGCTAATAAGGCAACTAAAACTAAATTAACTAAAACACAACAAGATGCACTAAGCAGTATGGGTAAAAACTTAGATGTTGCAGTAGGACAAACTGCTGCCAAGACAGGTACTAAAGCAGTTAATAAACTAAAAGGCAAAGTAGACGATAAGTTACAAAAAGCGGCAGATGATGCAGCTCATAAAAATAATATAGCTAACATAAAAAGAAATCAAAAAATTAACAAACAAGGTGATTTTGCAGCGCCAACAACTGCTATTGCTGCCAAAGGTACCAGTAAAGTTGCAGCCAAAAAGTTAGATGATATAAAAAAGAATAACAAGAATAACAAAAACAAAGACAAAAACAAAGACAAAAACAAAGACAAGAAAAAGGGCAAATTGGGAAGTTACTGGAGTAACCTAAACAAAGGTAATTATTGGGATACTAACTTATCTGGTGTCGCAAAGAAATATGGTAATTTCTAAGGAATAATAAGATGCGTATAGATGAAGTCTTAATATATGAAGAACGACTAAATGCAAAGCCTATCATCTCCGCGGCTATTATAAAACTTGACAAAGTATTCAAAGACAACAATCATGAAATGCGTATAGTAGGTGGTGCAGTACGAGATATTGCATTAGGTAAGTCACCCAAAGATATTGACTTTGCCACAGATGCTACTCCAGACGAAATGATGGCTATACTTGATAAAGCAGGTATTAGACACAAACCTACAGGATTAGAACACGGTACTATTACTGCAATACTAGACAACGAACCATTTGAAATCACAACACTAAGAGCAGATACAGAAACTGATGGCAGACATGCCGAAGTTGAGTTTGTTAAGAGTTGGGAAGAAGATGCTAAACGCAGAGACTTAACATACAATGCTATGAGCATGGACATTGAAGGTAATGTTTATGACTACTTTGGCGGCATGGATGACTTACAAGATAAAGTAAGTAAATTTGTAGGTGATGCAGAAGAAAGAATTACAGAAGATTATTTACGCATATTGCGTTACTTCCGTTTCCAAGGTAGACTATCAAAACCTACTTGGGACAATGACACACTAGAAGCAATTACAAAACACGCCAAAGGACTATCCGGTATTAGTGCCGAGAGAATATGGCAAGAAATGAGCAAAGTACTTTCAGGACAGAATGTTGCTAGTGTAGTATCAATGATAGAAAAAACAGGTGTAAGCAAAGTTATTGGGTTATCTACTAACAACGCAAACACTCTAAAAGACAAGAGTAACCCCGTCTTAGCGTTAGCACAATTGGATAATAGCGTAGATCTTGCTAAACGATGGAAGTTTAGTAACAACGAAACAGAATTATTAAACTTTTTAATTAAACACAAAAATAATCCACTTGATCAAAAGAAAGTGGAAGATATGATTGCTGATGGAGTAAACAAAGACTTAATATCAGCACTAGCAACAATGCAAGGCAAAAAAGTAAACACTGATGCACAAGTACCAGACTTTCCAATAACAGGTGCAGACTTGATTGCTAAAGGCATGAAGCCAGGTCCAGAAATGGGTGCAACACTAAACAAATTAAAACAACAATGGAAAGTAAGTAACTTTACTGCTACAAAGGATGAATTATTAAATGCGACTTCATGACCTATTTGAAAATAATTTAAGCACAGAAAGAGGTAGATTAGAATATTATCTAAAAAAGCCTATTGAAGAAGGAATGCTAGTTCGTTTATATAAGTTAGGAAAGTTTCATCAAGGATCAGATCCATTAGCAGAAATAGTTCCAGAACGTAATGGAACATATGCCTTACATCCTGATAAATGGGAAAGTACATTTTACAGTCTAACAAACAAAGATTTTAAAAAGATAGGTTATTACAAACCTATTATAATAGAAGCACCAGCAAACATGATTGTTGCTGATATGGCCATTGCAAATCAATTTTATAGAGCAGATGATCCTAACGAACGCAATAGACTTGCAAACGCATACAAAGACAGTATGGGTAAAGATGTTTCTAGTATGAAAATGCCAGAAGTTATTTTACCAAGTGTAACAATGGAAAGTTTATTTGAAGATTTAGATCCTAAGTCAGAACTATATGTAGACATGGATGGAGTACTAGCAGACTTTTTTGGTGTATGGAATAAAATGATGGGTGTTAAACACTGGAAAGATATTCCAGATATAGATAAAGCATTGCAAAAGATCAAAGACACAGATGACTTTTGGATTAACTTGCCAATGACACCTAATGGAAAAAGTTTGCTAAACGCAATTAAAAAATTTAAAGGAAAGTATAATATATTAAGTGCACCGCTTCCAGGTGATCCTAATTCAGAGCCACAAAAACGTGCATGGATTAGAAAGCATTTAAGTATGTTCCCACCAGCAAAAATTATTATTGATCATAACAAAGCCGCATATGCCAAGCAAGCAGATGGAACTCCAAACGCATTAATTGACGACTTTGGAGAAAACATTAGTAAATGGCGTAGTGCAGGTGGTGTTGGAATACAACACAAAGATATAGAAGTAGGAGATACTATTTCTAAATTAGCACAAGAATTAGAAGATGGTCAAGAACCAGTAGAAGAAAACTTTGCTGATGGTAAAGTAAAAGGCAAAAGCAGACCAGGGCGTGTAAAACGTTCAGGTGCAAGTTGTAACGGTAGCGTAACAGAACTAAGAGCCAAAGCAAAAAAAGCCAGCGGTGAGAAAGCTAAAATGTATCACTGGTGTGCTAACATGAAATCAGGAAAAAAGAAATGAAAATAAATGATATTATAAATGAAAGAATAACAAGATCAGACGATGATATAGATCCATCATTGTGGCAAAGAATTAAAAATTTATTTAAATCTAATCCGCTAGGTACTGATGATAGCAAATCTAGACGAAATAAATTAGATGATATTGAATCACGCAGAGCTGACAAAATTCAAAAACGTAATAAACAAGATACAGTTATTAGACAAAAGAATAAAATTAAAGGCGCAGAAGTTGATCAATTATTACGTAATAGGCGCAGAGAAAAAGATGCAGTTGAAGACATGATCGCTGATGCAATTGCACAAGACAAATTTGGAAAAGATCATCATGAACTTGATGATCTAGATCGTAAAAATGTTATTAGAACTTCTAGACATCTAGCAAACGATATAGAAGCATACCCTGATTTACTTGATGATCCAGATTATCAAGATGATTTTAAGAAAATATATCCACAAGGGTTAGTCCCACAACTTGGAAAAAAATTAGATGGAACAGATGCAGATCCAGATTATAGTTGGATGAATCCCTCAAAACCTAAACAAGAATTCAAGCATCCAGCATTTATGACAGTGTATCAATATAACCAAGATGGATATGATGATAACCAACAAACAAGACAAATACAAGATAAAAATTATACTCGATCAAAAGTAGCAAAAGATAATAATATAAAATTTGAACCAAGACAAGACATTTATAATCTTGCTACATCACAAGCAAATAAAGAAAGAGATGAAAGAATTGCCACTGGAAAAGCCAATATTAAAAATATAGAAATAAAAAGAAAACTTAATAAGGCAACAACAGATACTCCTACTGATAACACTCAGAAGAAATTTGCAAAAGATATCATGCAGAATAATACAGATAAGAAGAAATGAATGTAAGTAAAGAAAACATTTGGCATTTTACTTGTGATTACTGTCAAGGTTTTTGGAGTGTAGCAACAATGGACGAGTGGAAACCAAAAGAATTATATTGCACACATTGTGGAAAGCTAAATAAAAATGACGATGGAAAATTTAGTTCAGCAAAGTTTAACAAAGAGGAATGGTGTTCTTGCGGACACAGAATTATAGATTGTGATTGCAAAGCTGGTTGTAAATGTGGATGCAATAAACAATACTTAGGAGCATACTAATGAAAATGGACGACATATACAAATTAAAATATCTAGCAGGTATAACTGATAAACAAGGAAATACACTAGGTGAGAAAGCACCAGAAGGAAGTAATATTAGTATTACAGGATCTGAAAAAGCACGAATTCAACGTGAAAAGAAAATACAGCCCGGAACAGATGCATGGTTTAAACTTTGGTTTGCCAAGCCTAGGTTAACAGGCGAAAAACCAACAGGAAAATAACATGGGAACAGAATTAATTATATTGTTTGCTTTAATGTGCAAACATGCAGTAGCCGATCTAGCTATACAATCATTTAGATCACCATCTAAAAAGAGGCTCTGGTTAAACAAAGGATTACATTTACATGCAGTAGATCACGCAGTACTAACATTTATAGTACTATTATTTTGGATTAATCCTTGGTTAGCATTGGGATATGCATTAATTGATTATGTTGCACATTGGCACATAGACTGGGCAAAGTCTAATATATTATGGATATTTGGAATATCCAGAGAAGGCAAGGGGTTTTGGCGTCTACAGACTGTAGACCAGATACTACATTATGCTACATATATGTTTATAGTATCATTAATGGTATAAGAAGGATAAATAGTTGTATGAAGATAAATGAAATAGATTGTTGGGATGGTTACAAAAAACAAGGAACTAAACCCGGCACAGGTAAAAACAAAGGTAAGCGTGTAAACAATTGCGTCAAAGAAGACGAAGTTACACTAGATGAATCACAAGATTTCCATGAAGAGTTTGGATATCTAGGATACAGTATTGATGAAAGTGATCTTTTTGAAGCGGAATACCAAGGACGAACAGTTAAACTTAACAAGCCAACAAGAGGCGATGTTAAAAAGTTTAAAGTATATGTCAAGGACCCTAAGACTGGAAACGTTAAAAAAGTAAACTTTGGACATGGCGGAACAAGTGCTAAATCAAAAGGTGAAAAGACTATGAAAATTCGTAAGTCTAATCCTAAAGCACGTAAGAGTTTCCGTGCAAGACATAACTGTGATAATCCTGGACCTAAAACAAAAGCTCGTTATTGGTCATGCAGGAAGTGGTGATTATAGATGAGAATAACTGAAGTAGACAAAGGTTTAACACAAAATGAACTGGATCAATTAGAAGTTTTTGCAGATAGATTATTTGCGAAAGTAGGCATTGATGTAGAGTTTACCCGTCACTTCTTAGATCGTGTAAATGATGAACGCAATGTAAAACAAATTACTGCAAGCGAACTTACACGTTTATTCAAACAAGAATACAAACGTTGGGGCAAACCTATTGCACAAATGGGCCCAGACTCAGAAGCAGTACTAAAAGATTTAGCAACAGATGTAAACATACCATTTGCTTTACGTTGGGATAAAACTAACAACGAATTAGATCTCATTGCTAAAACAGTAATGCGTAAAAAGAATTTTAAAACATCTAACAAAGAGTTTGAAGTACAATCAGTTGATTACTCGTTAGATAATATACAACACAAAAAAGTATTTGAATCAATAAGACAACTTAATGAAGCAGCTCAGGTTGTAGTTTTACCTATTGCTGTTGTGGCTTGGAACGCCTTAGTTGCATTAAGATATTCAAAAACGGCATGGTATACCGCACAAGCAGTTGTAGGTGGCGTTAGTGCCATATATAATATTAATACCTATATTATTAATGATAAGGAAGGTGAATTTAGTTGGCTTGAAAAGAAACTGGCAGCTTCGGCTATACTTGCTGGTGAAATGTGGGATAATATACGAGGTGTGGAAGATTTAAGTAATCCAGTAGTTAGTGCAGAATTAACTACACTTAATACAGAATTATCAACAGGCGTAGAAACCTTACAATCACAGTACGAAGTCGATGTCGAAATAAGTCCAGAAACAGCCGAAATAATTGCCTCAGTTAATTCGTCAGCTAATTTAATGGCTCAGCAAATAGAAGATGGAGTTGATCCATCAACAATTGCTAAAACTTATATAGATTTTTTAACAACCAGCACAGGTGCAAGTTCATCTGGAGTAGAAGCAGCTGAAGAAATTAATAAAGCGGCAGGACAAGTTATTAATCAAATAGCAGTCGTAAGTTCAGAAGTAGTATCAGCAATACAAACAGAATTAGAAGCTAATTATCAAAACGCAAGTGGGCAACGAGCAGCAGAACTTGAGTCTCAAATAAAAAGAGTTGAAGTAGCACAAGCAAAAGCAGATGCACAAACTAAAGCTAGCGATGATAAACTTATAGCATTAGCAACATCAATATCAGCAGCACAGGCACAAAGAGATAATGACGCATACCAAAATAATAAAATAGATGATATAGCAACCAAATCAGATGCAGATGCAAAAGCAACTGCACAAACAAGAGCAAGTGATGATAAACTTATAGCATTAGCAACATCGGTTGCGGCTACAAATGCCCAACAGGCAAATGACGCATACCAAAATAATAAAATAGATGATATAGCAAACAAGTCAGATGCAGATGCAAAAGCAGCCAAGTCAGCTGCAGCTACGGCAGCCAATGACGCATACCAAAATAGTAAAATAGATGATATAGCAACCAAGTCAGATGCAGATGCAAAAGCAACTGCACAAACAAGAGCAAGTGATGATAAATTAATAAAAACAGCACAAGCATATGCAGCCTCTCAAGCCCAAGCGGCAAATGACAAATATCAAAATGATAAAATAGATGATATAGCAAACAAGTCAGATGCAGCTGCAGCAGCGGCTGAACTTTCTAAAGCAATAGCTGCCGCACAAGCAGCCAATGACGCATACCAAAATAGTAAAATAGATGATATAGCAACCAAGTCAGATGCAGAAGCTAAAGCAAAAGAATTAGAAATAGCACTTGATAACTTAAAAAGAATAGCACACGTTGACAATGATGTTAATATCGATGTTGGAAATGACAAGATAGGAAACAATGATGTTAATATTGATGTTGGTACTGGAGCAACAACTGGAACTGTAGCACCAACTGGTGTAGATATACATCCAGCGGCGGCGGCAGCCGCGGCTGCACTAAGCAACGCAAAAGACAAAGCAATTGCAAATGCTAAAACAAATACTACCAGTAATAAAAACGGTAAAAAGAAAACTAAGAAATTTGATTGGGGCTTAGGAGATGGTGACTATTGGGATACAAACTTATACAAGTGGACACAAAAATATGGAACATTTGAAAACACTAATCTAATTAAAAAATATTTTACATTAAATGAAGGCGGAGCAATGCCAGGCGTTGGTGCTATTCATATTGATGAGATTACTCCAACATTACAAGCATTAGAAAAATCAATAGGTGTTGACTTAATGAATAACACATTAGGCAGTGTAGGTAAAAGACAATTCAGTGGAGACATTGATGTAGCACTACAAATACAACCAGAAGAGTTACCAGCATTTATAGAAGAACTTAAAAAGAATCCACTAGTACTAGACATTGCTAAAAGCAGTGTTATTATGACAAAAGTTAAAATTATGGACTTTGATCAATCTAAGTCAGACGGTAGACCTCGTACAGGATTTGTACAAGTAGACTTTATGCCAGGCGACCCAGGTTGGATGAAAACTTATTATCACTCACCAAGTGAAGAAGAATCAAAATACAAAGGTGTATATCGTAACATTATGATTGCTACATTGGCCGCAGTACACAACAGAGATCAAAGTGATGCTAAATTAGATGACGGTAGAGCTATGGAAGAAAGACGCTTTATGTGGAGTCCAACTGAAGGATTGTTGCGTGTACAACGCACACCAGTTCCTAAGAAAAACGGCGATGGATATACTAAAAAGAATAAAAATGAAACAATAGACGGTCCTTGGAAACAACCAGATGAGATTGCAGCACAATTAGGATTAGACAGTGGAAAAGATTTAAACAGTTTTGAATCACTATGGACAGCAGTTAAAAAGAATTGGACCAAAGAAAAATTACAATATGTTATAGATGGATTTAAACAAAACAATGTTGTGCAAGATATTGGTGTACCAGAGGAGTTAGACGATGTTAATTAATGAAGTAATGGCAACCGAAGAAACTCCATACACTTGGGCAATGAGAAAAATTAAACCAGTTGTACAAAAAGACAAATATCAACGTGTAGCAGAAAAACTACATCAAATGTTATTACGTAAAGAAAAAGAAAACGGTGGTATATTTAGACATGCATTAGGTTGGTATACATATAACATTGGCACTTCATACAAAGGCATTGATCATAAAGTTCTTCATCAATATTACTTAGATAATTTTGATGCAGTTGTTGATTAATACACTTGACAATCACCCCCTTTATAACGTATAATATACTACAACAGGATATCTATGACAGACAAGTATTGCATATACACAAACAATTTTACGTTCGTTGACAATGACGGATATGTAGCATTGTGTTGTAAAAATCTCAAGAATAAACTTTCACAGTATCATATCAAAGACTACAAGTTAAGTGAAATTTGGAATAGCCCAGAAATGCATTCTGTTAGAGCAGAGATTGCCTCAGGTGGCGAACCTAATGGTTGTTTTAAATGCTACGATCCTGAGCGTGATGGAGTTCGTAGTTTTAGACAAAAAGCATTAGGTATGATTAATAATGGAGTCCCATTCCAAGATGAGAAAATACACGCACTTGATTTAAGGTTAGGTAATGTATGTAACTTGTCATGTGTTATGTGTTTTGCTGGTAACAGTAATAAAATATTACAGCAACATAAATCAATGGCAAAACATTTTAATTGGAAAGAAGGACGTTTAGAAAAAGAAGCAGAAAAGTATCACAAAAGCAATTACGATTGGAGTGATGATCCTGTAGCATGGGATAATATTATTTCAAGTGTAGATAAAAATTTAAAGCACGTATACCTAGCAGGAGGCGAACCTTTTTATCTTAAAAACTTTCCTACTACAGTAGAACGATTAGGCAGTCTGGCTCCTGGTGCTAATTTTGTTATTAATACAAACGGCACAAGACTATTAAGAGAAAAAGATTTAAAACAACTAAAAACAGTAGAAAATGTATTCTTAAGATTTAGTGTAGATGGCTGGGGGGCGGCTGATGAATGGACCAGACAAGATACAGTATGGGAAGAAAAACTACAAGTAATGGATCAATACTATAATCATTTTAAATTAAAAGTATGGGACATTACTGCTAATAGTTTAAGTGTAAGACACATACCTAAACTTATTACACACTTATGGGAAAACTATCCAGATGCAAAAGTACAGATTCGTCCAGTTGTTAATAAGACAGAAGTACTAATGGAAAACATTCCAGATAGACTTAAAGCAGATAGTTTAGAATTTTTTGAACAACACAAAGATAAGCTAGAGGGAGTTGATCATGTTATAAACGAAATGCGTAAGCCGTTTAACAATGATATGAAACGCAAACAAAAAGTAAAACATTTTGTAAACTATTACGATACACATGGTGTAGTTACACTAGATAGTTTTGATCCTGAGTTAGCAGAATGGATTAATAATGATGCAGAAGAATAGTTTTTGTTCAATTCCTTGGATACATGCCGCTACTAAAACAAATGGATCTAGTAGAGTTTGTTGTTTAATGAGTAACAGCACAGGCGGTGAAACTGGACATAATTTTAAAGAACACAGTGTAGAAGAAATACACAACAGTGAATTTACACGTAAAATTCGTAAACAATTTTTAGCAGGCGAAAAGCCAGTAGAGTGTAGCACATGTTGGATTAAAGAAGATAATGGTGGTCGCAGTAGACGTACATTTACAAATAAGATTTATAAAGAATTTGACTACGATAAAGCAGTACAAGTAACAAAACCAGATGGTAGTACAACACAGATGCCTATATATTGGGATTTAAGGTTTGGTAATTTATGCAACTTAAAGTGTGTAATGTGCGGACCTGGAAGTAGTAGTATGTGGTATAAAGACTGGGCAAAAGTTCACTCCACTGATCATTTTTACGACAGCGGTACAAAAATCAACATTTCGGACGTATCCAAACAAAATAAGAAAGATCGTGCATCGGATTATGATTGGTGGGAAAGTGAACACTTTTGGGAACAGTTAGATACACACAAGGAACAACTACAACATGTTTACCTGGTAGGTGGTGAACCTATGCTAGTAGAACCTCATTACAAATTTTTGCAAAAGTTAATAGACAGTGACATAAGTAAAAATGTAGTGTTAGAGTACGATACTAATATTACAAATGTACATCAACGTGCAATTGATCAATGGAAGCACTTTAAAAAATTAATGCTTAGATGTAGCATAGATGATTTTGGTGAGCAAAATGATTATATACGTTTTCCTAGTAAATGGTATAAACTAAATGAAAATATAGAACGTATTAACGAATTATTACCTAATACACAAATAGAAATAAGTATTACGTGGCAAATGCTTAATGCATTTACAGTATTAAACTTATTAGATCATTTTAAACAGTATCATATTAACATAAGAATATTATCTACACCTAGTCATTTAGATGCAAAACATTTACCAAAGCAAGCAAAATTAGATATTATAAATATGTATAGTAATTCAATACATAAAGATAAACTATCTCACTTAATAAGTTATTTAAACAATACATTAGACTATGATAGTAATCCATATGATTGTATAATATTCTTAGAGAAGCTAGACGAAATACGAGGCACAGATTGGAAAAAAACGTTTATTGAATTGCATAAATCGATAAATACTTAAAACAAAGGCATAGTACTATGAAAATTTTTGATATTATTAATGAAAACAACGGTGTTAAAAGAGTTAACACAGGCATTGACATGAAGGCTGCTCTAGCCAAAAGAGCCGCACAAATATCTTCACCAGGAACTAATCCAACCTTAAGCACTAGAACAAATGTTACTAGAAATAGCAATTCAGGCACAGGTACCACACATAAAACATTTAGTAAATACATACAAAAGATGGGCGACCTAGGTGGAACATCATTAAGTAAAGTAAACAATATAAAAACATCAGCAGATGGAGCCACAGGCACTACCACAAAACGATTCGTTAGACCAGGTGGAGCTGGAACACAGAGCGTAACAAACGTTGGCACTGGAAAAACAACTAATACTAAGTTTCAACTAAAAGGTCCACAAAGTTGGGCATATGATAAACCAAAAACAACTAATAAGCTAGCTAGTCTAAATGCTTCTAAAAAGATAAAAGAAGATGGCGTTATAGTTCCAGGAGTTAATACTACAGTAGATGTTAAGCCAGGACAAACTGAAAAAGAAGCAGCCAAGTTTTTTGGAAAAGGCAAGCCAGCAGAATTACACAAAAAAGCACGTAAGAATAGTAATGCCCATAATTTATATAATTTAGGTTTAACAGAAGATAAGAAAAAAGAAGATATACCCAAAGATGATAAAGCTAAAGACAACAAGCCAAATGATATTGCAGGATTTGATCCTCAAACTGCAATGGCAATTAAACAACTAAAAGCAAAATACCCACACGCCGATAATATAATGTCAGCACTAATGGCACAAACAAATCAAACTTTACAAAACCAATACAAAGGTGATCAACGCAGAGACGAGCAAGATAAAAAACAAGCCGAGACAGACAAAGAACATTCAAAAAAGTTCCTCGATATGGAAATGAAATTATTTAATTTAATTAAAAAGAACAATCTCAAAGAGTCAAAGAGACAATAAATTATGATAGTTTATATTGTACAAATGGAAAAGTCAAAAACAGCAGACTGTAGTTCAGCTGATTACAGAAATGTAGACGAACCTCATAGGTATGTAGCAGGAGTATTTACTAATTATAAGCAAGCACACAAGGCCGGCGAGACAGAAGTTAAATGGAGACACGGAAAATACAATTATCATATACATGATTGTGTGTTAGATCATATTAATAAAAGTAAAATAAAATATCAAATATGCGAAGAAAATACATACGGTGACCTTGCACCAGCTTACAAAATTATAGACGTAAGAAATAAATTAAATAAATGAAGCCACAATACGATAAATTAATGAATACCAAAATGGATTCTACCGAAGAGCAGTTTAAAGAATTGATTAAGTTACTAGATAAGATTAGTATGTCAGGACAATGGCATCAACGACATGACATTGTTGATATGTCTTTTAAGGCAAGACAAATAGTTGAAAGTTTAGAAGAAAAGTTTGACCTATGAAAATAAAAGATATATTAAAATTACCAAGCATAGAAATAGGCGACGAAATACTTGTGGGTAAATTTAAAAACCGTAAAGCAACTGTCACTGGTTTTGCAGTAGATGACAATAATCAACCTGTGTTAAAAACAACCAAAGGCGATCAAAAGCTATTCAAACCTAGAATAGTTAAACTAATGGATAAGTAAAATGAAAGTTGAACTGAGACGTTTTCAGTCAAAACACCTTTTCCAACTAAGAAGTATACTAACAAAAGAAACTGCAGAACAATGTAATCTAGAGTGGCCTTTCACAAAAGAGGTTGCAGAATTGTTCATTTCAAGTTATAATACATGGGGTATATGGATTAACGGAGGGATACTAGCAGGTGCAGTAGAAGTTAAAGAAGATTTTGAAACAGCATACTTTGTCAATGAAAAGTATAGAAATATGGGCATAGCAACGCAGGCAGTTTTATTGTGTAAAAACGAATTTGCAGATAAGCAACTATGGTGTGTTATTAACCCTAATAATAAAGCAAGTTTAAAGGTAGCTAATAATGTAAATTTAAGAGTAAGTTTTATTAGTTAAATATAGTTATGTCAAGTAAGAAATTTAATAAAGAAGAACTAAAAGATACACATGGTCCTATGAACAGTGTAGCAAAAGATGATGCATTAGTTTGGGCAGGAGCACCAGATGTAAAACATTTAAGTAAATTAGAACCACACAAACGCAGAGAAGTTATTGCTAAAAAACAAAAAGCAAAAACTAGTAGTAAAAAACATGATAGAAATTTAGGTAAGCAAATACTTAAAAACCTAGAGGAGTAAAATATGGACTATTCAAAAGTAGACAAAGACGGAAAAAAATTAGAATCAATTTCAGAACCAGCTAATCAAAAAGTACAGGCAGGACATTATGAATGGTGGGTAGATCATCCAGAATTTTATGAACCAAGCGAAGAAGATATTAAATGTGAATTACAATTATCTGCATTAAGCACAGTTGAACCTTTAAAGTGGGAAATTGACTTAGGATGGTTTAATAAAGAAATAAAAGCATATGATGATGACTGGGTTCCATATTTACGTAGAGAAGGTGTAGTAAACAATAGAACTGGATTATGTTTAGTAGGATTACCCGGAGATGATCCTTGGGATAGTTTAAGTATGCCAGAAGCAATGAAGCGTACAGGACGTCAGCTAAGTGAATGTGATTTTAATGAACCTACACAGTTGTATAAAGACTGTAAAAGTTTGCATACATTATTAGATTATTGGAAGCCGTTGGGACGTACAATGATTGTTAATAGTGGTGCTGGAGGCTGGTTCCCACCACACAAAGATCAACCAATGTTAACAAGAGATACATTTAGAGTATGTGCATTTGTTTCAAAAAATGTAGGACATGATGCATATGAATGGGTATCAGATGGGCATACATGGCCTATTAAATCGGGTGGTGTATACTACATAGACACACGTAAAACACACAGAACACATAGTTGGAAACCAGATAGCATGCATTTAGTAATGAATATACCAAAAACATGGGAAAATGTTATGAAACTAATGAGTGCTACACTCAATTACTAAAGGTTTCTAATCGAATTAGATAAATACTTGTATGAAGATTACGGACATAATAACCGAAGATGCTGACGCAGGAAGTACAATGGCAGGTAATATTGCCAGTGTTTCTTTCCCTATGACGCCCGGAACTAAGAAAAAAGATGCTCGCAAGGCAGTTGATCCAAAAGGATACTTAGGTGACGGTAAACGTAAAAAGCAAAGCGTAGGTTATACCGAACAAGTAAAGGTTATCAGAAGATGAGAGCAGACCAATTAGAAAGCATTTATGCAAAAAACAGAGATGAGCCTATGAATCCTGAAGTATTAGTACAAGGATGGGGTAGACTTGATCTTAAGTCTTTAGAAACTAAAGTAGTAAGAATGTTTCATGAGATTGCAGAAATGGGTGAAAAAGGTAATTGGGAAAATGTTGAATACAATTTAAACAAAGGTTTAGTACAAGCATTTATAAAAGCCATCAATGAGACCTATGAAGAATTAGAACAAATTAGAAAACGCGGCGGTACGAACAGTCGTGGCATTAATAAGAGGTAACGACATGGATAATAACCACCCAACATATATAAAAATTAATAATACGTTTGATCGTGTTATGGACGAAATTAGCAAATTTGAAAAAGTATTTCAGCCAGGAGGCAAATTAGAACAAGCTATAATGGAAATTGATGGTGACCCATCATCTTTATCAAGTATAGTATTTGCATTATCAGAGGCGTTTAATGCCTTAAGAGAAGGTAGTCAAGATGCATTAGATCATATAGACTATCCCAACGAAAACACAAAAACAGAATCAAACATTACAGAAGGCGTACTAGACGGCGGAGACGAAGATGGATTTATGGCTCGTAGCCAATTATACTTCCTAGCCAGAGATGCAATTAAATTACACGGTATTGTAAAAGACCAAGATGATTTAGCACCATGGGTTTCAAGTAAGATTGCACAAGCTTCAAAGGATATGGATTCAGTTCGTCGTTACACTGAATACAATGCCATGAAAGCTGAAATCGAACCAGAAGCACACGCACACGAGATGCCACAAGAAATGCCACAAGAGATGCCAGCCGAGATGAATGAAGGCACTATGATTGGCGGACTAATGAAACATGATGATCAACCAGAAGGCGAATACGAAGATGCAGTATCAAGATATAAAGAATTTATGTCTCAACCTCGCCCACCGGGTGAAGCAACAACTGATATGGTTCAAGGCTTTATATTTGACGATGAGTTATTAGATAGCCTAGGCGAAGCTGAAGATGGCAGAGATGTACTTGATGTTAGATCTATTGTTCAAAGCAGACTAGAAGATTTCTTTGGTGATGCTCCTTTTGGTATAGATATACATGAAAGTGTTTATGAAGCAAAACAAGAAATGTGCCCAGAAGCATGTTGTGGTAAGCCTATAACAGAATGTAAGTGTGGACCAGATTGCGAACACTGTGATTGTCATTCCAAGAATTCAGCAATGAATGAAGGAATGGAATTTGATGAAAAACGCAATGATGATTTACAAGTTATAGCAAAAGACATGTTTAAGCATGCATTAGCAAACGCTAAGAAGAAGGTGAAGTAATTATGTTTACTATGGCCCAATTTGAAAAGAACGAAGATAATAATTATCATACAGAAAATGGTATTGAAATGGCAAAACATTTTGGTACTGAAGATGAACAAAAATTAATGTTACAAATTCAAAAAGATCATTATGATCGTGGACATATTAATCCAGAAGAAATTGAAGCACGTTCAGGCATCGTTAAAAAATACTGGCACATGCTAGAAAGTATTAGTGAAAGTAACGTTGATGATGAAATTGCAAAGCATTACAGAATGTTAAAACTTCCAAGCGTGAAGTCATGGAACAACCTAATTAAAATGGGCCTTCCTAAACAAAAGGCTAATGAAGACGAAGACTCAGGACATGATAGACAATATTATAGAGATTTAGACAAAGGTCAACTTAATCATACTAAATCAATGTTAATGAAAACTGCAGGTCAGTTAGAAGTAGCAATTAATCAAAGATCAAAATTTAGTAGAGAATTAATGGGAAATGGCGACAAAGCAGGTACAGGCGATTTGTATAATATGTTAGACAAACTCAACAAATTAATTGAAGAGTGGGACAACGAAACAGAATTGTACGGAATGTAGGAGAGCTATTATGAGATTAAGTAATTTAGAAGAAGGTAGTTATAATAACACACCAGAGCCAAAGAAAATGCAAGTAACAGTTGCTGATAAAAAAGCTAACACTGAAGCATGGAAACGTTATCAAGCAGGCGACTCAAGATACGAATTTAAAAATCCAACAACAGAAGCAGAAGTTGAAGAAGGCAAAAGCCCACACAAAAAAGGTACTGCAAAGTACAAAAAGCATATGGCGGCAATGCATGCAGAATCAAGTACAATATCAACCAGACAAAATTTTAATACAAGTGATAAAGGCGGAATTCAAAAATCAAACTACACAAGTCATACTAGAGACTTTGACAGCAAAAAAGGATTAAGCACTCTTACTACAGCACAACAACAAGATGGTAGTACTAGCAGTAGATTTGTAATGCCAGGAGGTTCTGGAGTTGCAACAAAAAATGGTGTTGAGAGAAACATACAAATGAAAGGTCCACAAAGTTGGGCATATGATAAACCAAAACTAAACGCATCTAAGGAACCAAAAGTAAGAGAAGCAGGTTCACCATGGACCACTACAGGCAAACATCCAGAAAAGATGACTGTGGACGAGTTATGGGACGAAATTGCAGTATTTGATCATATACAAGACAGAGGTGAACGTTTAACCCCAAAAGATATGATGAGATTGGATTCATTGTTTAGTTACATGGATACAGCAGAAATGAACGAACAAATAAAACGCAAAGCAGATTCTATGATGGAATCAGCTAAGTGGAAAGCAAAAAAGAACAAATAGGAGTATATTATGTTTAATTGGATAAAAAAGATGTTTGGAGCAGGCGCTAAAGAACAAGTGTTCGTAGCAAAACCAAAAGTTACTGTAACAAAAACTGTTACTAAACCTATTGTTATTAAGCCAGCATTTAAAAACAAAAAAGAATTAGCAAAACTAACCAAAGGCAAGATGGAAGAAATCGGCAGAACGTACGGTGTAGAACTTGATAAAAGAAAAAAGAAAGATGCACTAGTTAACGAACTTTGGAAAGCAATTAAGAAATAAGGAACTAACGACATGCGTTTAACAAAACTATTTGAAGATAGAAGTGCAGATAGATTAAAATATATAATGAACTATCTAAAATCTAATCCCGAAGCCGCCGGAAAGTTTGAAAAAGTTATCAGGCAGAAATCTAGAGAAAGTGATCCAATGGATGACATGGAAGCTAGATTAGATCCTCGACAAACTGCACCAGAATCAGACCATGCTCCACTTATAGATGATTTCGTTAAAGCCATGGTTGATGCAGATGGCGACCATGATGATATGACTAACTTTATTAATAATTATGGAAAAGTAGATTATATAAACACCGCTGTACTTATGAAAGAAAACGAAATACAATCAGTTGACTCTTGGTTAAGTGGCAATTCTAAAGTAGGAGTAAGTACAGAGTTCATTAAGAGTTTATTTGGAATATTATATCCAACAGATAGCTTTGGTGGACCAAGCGAAACTGCATTATGTCTACTATCTCCTAACATTACTAGACCAGAAGGTAATAAAGGTGATTTAGTTATTAACGGTGTCGCTGTTGAAGTTAAAGCTCAAGCATCTAAAAAAGGCGGCGGCGGTAGATTAAAAAATCATGCTGATAGTATTGGTACACCAAACATGGAACCTATTTATAAGAAAATATATGCATTACCTAACTGGCGAGAAGGTGATGTGTTACCTGCTGTTGATAGAATATCTGCTACTACAACTGGACGAGTGACAAAGGGCAAAGACAAGCATCCTCTTAGAAATATAATACAAAAGATAGATGAATACGATAAAAAACTAGCAGATGAATTTCTAAAAGAAATGGTAACAGGTGTATTTACAAAATCAGCTAGCCAATATTCTAGTATATTTAACGGATGGCGTAATTTTGATTATACACAACTACATTCTGCGGTAAGTAAAATGGCCTTTTTAAATTATAAAGCAGAGTTAGAAGCCAAATCAGGTGGAGTAAAAGTATTTCTATTAGTTAACATATATAAAGGAACATCTTTATGTTGGAATACTGATAATTTTGATAATATAAGACAACTATTCAAATTAGGTCCAATTGATTGGGGTGATTCACGAAATGGCGCCGCAGTACAAATAAGTTTATAATAATATGTGGGAAATAATTGAAAGAATGGCAACAGACCGTTTATGGGTATACACTGCTCTAGTAGGAAGTATATTCGGTGCATTGTTTGTAGCATATTTACGTGGAACTAGAATTAGTGCATGGGCTTTCAGCAAATGGTCAGCATTACTAAACTTCTTTGTTACACGCTATGGTTGGACATGGTTCCAACAAGATCCAAATGCTTGGAAAAAATTACACCCAGACCTTACTAAACGCATAGAAGATTTAGAAAAGCGTTTAGCATGGATAGAAAAAACCACCACACGAAAAGTAAAATAACATGAATCAAATATATCTGGTATGTACTCGTAGTGCGATCAGCGCCAGTGCATTAACTTACATAATCAATCAAAGCCCACAATTCTACAATATAGTACATAAGAATTTATTTCTACATGAAGATGGAGATCATTTTGATACTGCTAAAATAATCGAAGACTGGTGGAATGTTCCTAGCATGTTTAGTGCATATAATCCAGATGTTAGAAATAACGAAAATATAAAATTAGAAACACTACAAAACTTATGTAACGAATGGCAAAAGTTACAAACAGGTAAACACATTGCATTCTTTACACATGCAACAAACACAGCAGATATTATGAAATGGAGAGATGAACACAATCTTCCAATAACTGTGGTTACTACTATAATGGGCAACAACTGTTACAAGTACATGGACTTGTTCTTAAAAAGAGAATACAATGACGAAATGAATGAGTTTATAAACTTATTTGAAGCATGGAAACATTTATACAATCAATTTTTAGCCCAAGATGCCATGTGGTCAGAACATGCTGATGTTGTACTTGCTATGGACGATTGGCTAGATAACCCAAGTGTAGTATATCACGCATTAAATATATTCCCTAACAACAATGTACAACCGTGGGTAGACGAGTATAAAGTAGATAATCAATATCACGAGTGGGATATAAAAGTAAATGATGTAACAAATAAGTTAAAAACCATGTGTTATATCTATGGAAAATATGAGAACTTATTCCATTCAAATCAAGCCAGAAAACTATTTGCACTATCAGTGTTAGAATCTGTAAGAAAACAACATAAACACGGACTAACGGACATACAGCAAGTAGTAAATCTCACTGAAAATATCATCAGAAAATCATTGACTTTAGCGTAATTATAGTCTATAATTAAAACTAATTAAACCTAGGAGAATATCTATGAGCATTACATTTAACCAAGACGATATAGCAAAACTTAAAACACTAATACAAGAAGGTATTCAAGTAAGTCAAGAAGTGGAAACACTTAATGAAGGACTAAGAGATACTGTAAAGCATATTGCAGAAGAAATGGGCATTAAGCCTGCAATCATTAATAAAGCTATTAAGGTAGCATACAAGGGCGAACTACACAAGCATAGAGATGACTTTGATACACTTGAAACTATACTTGAGAGTATTGGACGACCTGATTAATGGAACAACGCAAAAAACTCAATGACAAGATAAAAGAACTTAACAGTACTAGGGTATTTAAAAAGATAACACCCAAAGGTGATTTATCCTGGTATGTCAAGTGGGCTTCAGTACTATTGATTTTAATAGCAACATCGGCTAGAGCAACAGGCACTATACCACATATTGATTTATGGTTTGGATTATTTGGAACTATAGGTTGGTTTTGGGTTGGTATGCTATGGCACGATAGAGCATTGGTATTTCTAAATGGTGTGCTAGTTACTTTAATCTTTACTGGATTATTAAACTATTACTTTGGGGTGTAGTTTTGATTGATAAGATAAATGCAATTTGGGGTATAGATAATAATACAAGTGACTTAGATAAGTTTACAGGCTATGAGCACTTATACAACAAGTTTGACACTTACACTAAAGAAGTATATTACGCAAACCCACAACAAACAATACAAGAAGTCTATGATTTATATCGTAGTGTAAATCTTGTTCCAATCACATACTTTACAGAACAAGGAATGATAAACGAGCTCAAGCACTTTAAAAGCAGAGGCTATAATCATGTAACAGACAATGTACAAGGACTGGGTAACAACGCAGGTTCATCTATTGGAAGATTTTTATTTCCTAATATGATGACTGCTGAACCAAAAGGTAGAGGGTCAAACAGTTTACGAGATAGATTCTTAGATGAGAAAAAACTTAAAAGAGCAATACGCATTTGTTTTGAATTTAGAGATAGTAACAAACTTGTATACCCAATGTCATTGAGAACTGCATTAGAATTAGTTACTGGAGAAAATGTTACTAACTTTAAAGCCCAACATGCCAGAAGTATTGTAGAACATTTGTGTCCTGTAATGTGGGGCAGAGTATATGATTACAGTATGGGATATGGCGGCAGACTGTTAGGAGTAAGTGCAAGTAATATGAACTACACATATGTCGGAACTGATCCTAACACAGAAACATTTGCTTACTTAGAATACTTAAATGAACTATTAGGCGGACCTGGAAAAGACAATGAATTATATTGTAGTACAAGTCAAGATTATCAATGCGAAGATATTGACTTAGCATTTAGTAGCCCACCTTATTTTAATTTAGAAAAGTACAGCGATGAACCTACACAGTGTATGGTAGAGTTTGACAACCTTGATCAATGGTTTGAAGGATACGCAGTACCAACAATGCAAAACATATACAATGGATTAAACAGTGATGGAATTTTTGCAACAAACATTGCAGACTATAAATCTTACGATAGAAAAGAACCATATGAAGTTGTTGATCGTTGGATAGAAACTGCTGAAAAGATCGGCTTTAAATATAAAAATACAATAAAAATGTTACTAAGTACAAGACCCGGAGTTGGTAACGATCGTAAAGAAGGTAGACAAAAGTGGGAAGGCGTTTATGTCTTTGACAAATAAAAATATAGAGCGTATAATAGTACTATGAAACAAATAATACATGATATGGAATGCCTACAATGTGGTGATAGGTTTATTGCTCCTAAGCCTAGGCCGTGTGTTAAATGTGGACATAAGTATCTTATTGATTGGGGATTTAAAAAGGTGAATAAAAAATGAGTTATGTAGACGCATATCATGATAAAAACAAAGACGTTGTACATGTTGTAGAACGTATAAATGGCAAAAGAGAATTCAAAGAAATTCCTGCCAAGTACACATTTTATTATAAAGACCCTAAAGGTAAATTTACAAGTATCTTTGGTGAGAAGCTAGAACGCATTGTGTGTAACACAAGCAAAAAGTTTAACACTGAGAAAAAGATACATGGACATAAAGGCTTGTATGAAAGTGATGTAAATGTTATTTTTAAAACATTTGCAGAGAATTATGATCCACAATTAGTTCCAGAGCTAAATGTTTGTTTCTTTGATATTGAGACAGACTTTAACAAAGAAGTAGGGTTTGCTCCACCTGAAGATCCTTTCAATGCTGTAACGGCAATTAGTTTGCACAACAGTTGGATGAATACAACTATTTGTCTAGCAATTGGTCCTAAGACTATGACATTTGATGAGGCAGAAACTGTTACTAATAAGTTTGAGAATACTATTCTGTTTAACACAGAACGAGAAATGCTTGAAGCGTTTTTAGACTTGATTGACGATGCAGATATTTTAACAGGTTGGAACAGTGAAGGCTTTGATATTCCGTATCTTGTAAACAGAGTATCTAGGGTAATGAGTAAAAGTCACACACGCAAGTTCTGTTTATGGGACATGCTTCCCAAAGAACGAAAGTTTGAACGTTTTGGAGCAGAACAACAAACATATGATTTACATGGTCGTGTACACATGGACTATATGCAATTGTATAGAAAGTATACATATCACGAAATGCACAGTTATAGTTTAGATGCAATTGGTGAATATGAATTAGGTGATCGCAAAGTAGATTATGAAGGTACATTAGATCAATTATACAACAATGACTTTGAAAAGTTTATTGCTTATTCAAGACAAGACGTTGACTTACTTGTAAACTTAGATAAGAAGCTACAGTTTATTGACTTAGCAAATGTGTTAGCACATTCTAACACAGTGTTGCTACAAACAACAATGGGTGCGGTTGCACAAACAGACCAAGCAATTATTAATGAAGCACACACTAAAGGCATGATTGTTCCTGACAAGCGTTACGACAGAGATTCAACACAAGCCGCAGGCGCCTACGTTGCAACACCTAAAAAAGGTATGCACAAATGGGTTGGAAGTATTGACTTGAACTCACTGTATCCTAGTATTATTCGTAGTTGTAATATGAGTACTGAAACTATTATTGGTCAAGTGCGACACACGTACACAAAAGAAATGATTCAAAATGCTCGCACAGTTGCTGAAGCGTGGGAAGGAAAGTTTGCTTGTCATGAGTATGAACTTGTAATGGATAAGAACATTGACGAGTTGCTACATTTAGACTTTGAAGACGGAACTAGTTTTGAAGCCACTGGTGCAGAGATATATGAAATTGTGTTTAACAGTGGACAACCTTGGATTATTAGTGCTAATGGTACAATCTTTACATATGAGAAAAAAGGTATTATTCCTGGATTGCTAGAGCGTTGGTATGCAGAGCGTAAAGAACTACAAGCAAAGGCTCGTGATGCGAGAGCAGAAGGCGGAGATAAGTTTGCGTTTTGGGACAAACGACAGTTGGTTAAAAAGATTAACTTGAACAGTTTGTATGGTGCGTTACTTAATCCTGGCAGTAGATTCTTTGATAGTAGGCTAGGGCAATCAACTACATTAACAGGGCGTAGTATTGCAAAGCATATGGCCGCAGAACTTAACAAGATTATTGCAGGCGAATATGATCATCAAGGTAAAGCAATTGTATATGGTGATACAGATTCCACATACTTTAGTTCATATCCTATGTTGAAAGATCAAATTAAAAATGGTGAAATTAAATGGGATGTTGATACTATCATTAGTTATTATGATGCAATATGCGAAGAAGTAAATAAAACATTTCCTGGATTTATGAGTAGAACATTTCATACTACATTAGACTTGGGTGCAATTATTGCCGCAGGTAGAGAAATGGTAGGTAGTGCAGGTTTGTTTATTACAAAGAAGCGTTATGCAATGTTAGTAATTGACAACGAAGGAAAACGAGAAGATGTAGACGGTAATGCAGGTTATATTAAAGCAATGGGCTTAGACTTGAAGCGTAGTGATACGCCACCTTGGATGCAAGACTTTTTAAAAGATGTATTGCTTGAAGTACTTACAGGTGCAGAAGAACAAGAGATACTTGATAAGATTGTTGAATTCCGTAAAGAATACAGGGCCAAGCCAAGTTGGGAAAAAGGCTCGCCTAAACGTGTTAATAACTTAACAAACTATCGAGGTAAGATGGCAAAGTTTGAAAGAGAACGCAAAGTAGCACACAACAATAATAAAACAACAGGCGAACTTAAAAAGCCAGCAATGCCAGGTCATGTTACTGCGGCACTTAATTGGAATAAGTTGCGTGAGATTAACAGTGATAATTATGCCAATGAAATTGTAGATGGTATGAAAACTGTTGTTTGCAGACTCAAAGATAATCCACTTGGAATGACAAGTGTAGGATATCCTACAGATGAAACACGTCTTCCACAATGGTTTTTGGATCTTCCTTTTGATGATGATCATATGGAAACAGTAGTGGTTACAAAAAAATTGGAAAACCTATTAGGCGTGTTGAATTGGGATTTAGATAAAGCGGCAGCAAAGAACACGTTTAACAACTTATTTGAGTTTTAATGATTCGTGTTCTTTTAGTATTATCTACTTTATTACTTACTGCATGTGGGCCAACATTGTTTACAGTAGGTGGTATTGTAAATGTTACTGCTGGTGATATTGCTACAGTACCAATTAAGAAGAAAATAATAGAAGAAATAACTGAAAAACCTAGCAAAACCGCGGATAATTAACTATTGACATACGTCAGTATTTGCTATATTATATACATATGAAATACTTAATTATTATTACAAGCATTATATGGGGTATATTTTTCTATACAAATGCAAAGGCGGAAGAAACAGTAGTAACAAATGAACAGTTTGCATTTAAAGTAAAAAGTTGTGTACAATCTTTATATGCAGATAAAACAAAGTATCCGTTAACTAAGCAAGTTCCACTAGAACTTATTATTGCTCAAGCGGCACATGAAAGTGCATGGGGTAACAGTAGATTTGCAGTACAGGGTAATAACTTGTTTGGAATAAGAACGTGGAATCCAGAAGATCCACAACTAAAAGCAAAAGGGGCGCCAGATGCTCCTTGGGGTGTAAGAACTTATACTAGTTGGTGTGCAAGTGTAGAACATTACTTACACATACTAGATACACTTCCTGTTTATTCGCAATTTAGAGAAGAATTGCAGTTTCAAAGAGAAGTAATTAAAAGTGTTACGCCTATAAATTTAGCATTGTATTTGGCAAGTTGGAGTGAACAAGGGCCAGAATATGTAAGATTACTACAATCTATAATGTTAAGTTTATATCAAAAAGAATTTTATAAAAAAATAACATAAGGAAATAACATGATTGACTTAGGAATTGATGTACAAAAAACAGTAGATAAACTCAGTAAATGGGACGACAGACACGGTGGTCCATATGACAGAGGTGGTGCTGATAGTTACTATAGACGAGGTTGCAGACCACATTATTACACAGCCGATACACATAATAGTACTAGAGTAGAGCGAGAAAATATGACTGATGAACAAATTAGAGCATATGAGGCCGGCTATAAAGACAATGAAGACGCCGGAGAGTTCAAAGATTGGGGCTAAAATAGCCTAAAAAACCAAAATAAATTAAAATAAATTTAAGACCCTTGCTACATAAGGGTTTTCGTGCCAGCCAAAAGGTTGACAAAAGCAAGAACTCTTGCTATAATATACACATATTAAACAATAAAGGAAAGATATGAAAAACTCTAAAGCATTTTTAAACAGTTTTAAGACAAAATATATGGTTACATTACGTCCTATTGATGCAGACTGTTCACATGTTGATAATGTTTATGTAAAAGCATTTGGCTTGCAAGACGCTATGAATAGAGTAGATGCGGCAGTTGATCATTTAGAATACGCAGTACAAGATATTATACCAGCAGGCAATGATTTATTTGGTATTAACAAAAGTTGTTCTTGTAACAGAGCTTCAATAAAAGATATTGGTATTGCTAATGAGTTTTTTGGAATTTCATTTAACTAGGAGATAGTATGGAAACTTGGGAAAAAGATTTAAACGAAAATATGGAATCAATTAGAAACTCATATAAAAGCATTATGAGAACTGGTTACTCAATTATGGGTGTTATGATTCTTTGGATTGGTATTGAAATAGGAATGATGTTATGAAAAATATAATCATAGCAGTAGCAATAACATTCGCAGTTATATTTGCATTCATTAGTAGTGTTGAAGCAAAGCGAGTAAGTGTATTAGAAGATCAATTAGAAGCACATAAAATGGCTATAACATTTGCCAACGAGGCAATACATACATTTTATAATCAAGTGGAAGTAGCAAATAAATGAATACAAGTGATTTAATATGGACTGCAATTTTTAGATTTATTAAATGGTATTTTGTAGTTTGGTTTATTTTGTGGGTTATTTCAACAATAGCCGGGTAGAAAGGTTGACAATAGTGTTGACTTATGTATAATATTAAATATACGGAGAGTAAAATGGTTGTTCCAAATGAAGAAACTGCCAAAGACGCACTACTAAAAGAATTATTAGCATCGTGGGTTAAAAAGATTAAAAAGAAATCACCACACTTAAAAGATAAACAAGTGCAATGGATGGCAGAAGTAGCCGCAGAAGCAGAATTGCAAGAATTTTATTAACAGTAAACTTAACTGTTAAAAAGGGGTAAAATCACTATAAATATACAAGTGGTTAAGAAATTAATTGCTCTGATGTGATCGCAGAAGCAATGACGAAGAATTGGTCGGTCACGTAAAAATAAAATATAGGAGAAAACTATGTTAGATAAAATCAAAGGTGCCGTTTCGGGTGCTATGGATATTGGCGTAATGCTAATTGGCCTTGCTATCGTTCTACAAATCGTATTCGGTGGTTCTGTTCCTTTCTTAGGTGGCGATGTAATCGGTACTGTAATCGGAATAGTTGGTCAACTAGGTGCAGCTGGTCTTACTGGTCTAATCGCTGCAGCAGTGTTGTGGAAGTTATTTGATCGTGACTAAATGTAAAGTTTTTTCAATTTACTAACTAAACCCTTGTATTACAACAGTTTTACAAGGGTTTTTTCTTATTAAAAAGGTTGACAATACCAAGAAATCTTGCTATAATATAACTATATTAACAATAAAACGAAAGGTACTAAATGTCAAAATCAATGCAATGGGCGTGGGATAAAGCAGAAGAGAAGCTAGAAACTACAATCGACAGAGTAAGACTAGGACAGTTAACGCAAAGTCAAGCAGTAAAAGAACTTGAAGATGCACATGAGGCCTGGGAGTTAATGGGCTTTGAATCTATTACAGATGTAATCGACTATATGGTTGATGAAGTTAAGGTAGAAACAACAGGAGCATAACATGACTAAATTCTTATCATTTACATTTAATGGCTTAACAATCTTAAGCATTATGATAATTGCAGTAGGATCGATGGTATGGCCGTCTCATCCAACCGCAGCAGATACTACAGGTGTAGAACCTCAAATTGAAATTGTCAATGTCGAAGAATTTTTAGAAGATAAAGGTATTGATGCTCAATTTTATTCACAAAATGATGTAGATTGTTTAACTGAGAATATGTACTTTGAGGCACGTAGCGATGGCTATGCAGGTATGTATGCAACAAGCATGGTAGTAATAAATCGTGTTATGGATTCACGTTATCCTGATTCAGTTTGTGGAGTTGTTAAACAAGGTCCAGTTCGTGAAAGTTGGAAAACAAGAGATAACCCAAAAATTGCAGACAACGATCGTAAGTATTTTCCTGTTAAAAATAAATGTCAGTTTAGTTGGTATTGTGATGGGAAAGCTGACGTGATGTACGATGAAGAATCACTTCATATTGCAAAAGAAATTGCACATATTATATTAGATGATTTTACAACAAATGGAGCAATTGATATTACTGAAGGTGCAACACATTATCATGCTACAACTGTTTTACCTTATTGGGCAAATAGTCGTGGAATGGCGAAAGTAACAATAGTTGGCTCGCATGTGTTTTATAAATGGAACTAATATGAAATGAATCCAAAAGATTTCAAAGAAGCAAGGTATACTGAATCTAACTGGTTCGGTACCTTCACATTAGGACATGATGATCCTGGTAAAACAAATTGGATCGATGAGGGTGAAGAAAAACTAGGGTGTGCCAGCGGTTATACCAAAGACAGTGTAGAGTACTTTATCAATGATTGGAGATACAGAGGCAAACGAGTTCCTGAAATGGGAGCAACCGCGGCATTTGGTTGTAGTTACACATTTGGGTATGGAGTCAACTTTACATGGCCAAGTATGCTAGGCGTTGTAAATATTGGACAAAATGGTGCAAGCAACGATCAAATAGCAAGGCTGGCAATTACATATTGTAAGACATTTAAGCCTGAACAAATATATGTGTTGTGGACTTTTAAAGAACGCAGAGAACATATTAATGCTGATGGTGGACTAGATAAGTTTAGAAGTTTATCAGATAAAGCTATCAAAGAAGAACTTAAAAACCCAACTTGGGCAAGTAATCATGCAATGCTATCAAACAGTAGTGCAGATGAATATAACTTTAAAAAGAATAAGATGTTATTAACTTCATATTGTGTTGTTAATAATATAAAGATAAATCAATTAACTATATCTGATTTATCAAAAGCAGAATTTCCACCAGCAAGGGATAACGATCATCCTGGTGAAGATTGGCATACAAATATAGCGGGTATCATATGCGAGGCATAAGATGTCCACATATATGAAACAATACGTAGGAGAATATATGTTTGATCACTGGCTAAAGAATCACCAAAAATTGGGTGGTTTTCTTGCGTCTAGTTACGTAGATTGGGACATATTACATTCACCTTTGCATGATATAGTACACAAATTAGAAGAATTTAGACAAGTTCCATTTGATGCAGTAATGGAATTCAGCGATGCAGGTATTACAGACAACTCAATGGAATACAGAGATATTGTAGAAGATGTAAGTAAAATATTTTACTTGTGTGAAATGATTAACTACAATGAACTTATATTTCATCCACAAATATTACACGAACCTTGGCATAAGCGATATAGAGTACACCCAGGTAGTGGTAGACTTATGGCATTATGGTTATGTGGATATGAGAAAATAAAAACAATTTACATACACTTTGATGAGCCTGGATTTCAGCCACCGGGTGATTGTTTTGTTATCAAAGATAGAGCAACTGCTCAAAAAGAATTCCACGTTAACCAAGTATTAGTAAAGAAACTAGAAGTAGAAACATATTCAGCTTTCCCTAAAACAGAAGCAGAACGTATAAGAACACATGCACAAGACTACGAATGGGATTGGAGTCATATTCATACTGATAAGTTTTGGCAGTTTATGAGATTTAGTGAAGGCAGTACATTTTTAGAACACAAAAATATGTGGAGATCATATGCCATTGATGCATGGCAAGATTTACAACATGACCACATACAAATTGGTACAACTTCTTTTGACTTTGATCATACTGGAAAAGTTATAGAAGTTCATAGAAATACTGGAACTGAAACTGTAGATACTATACTTCATAAATAGTAGTATGGTAAACAGTAGGCAGATTCTAACTAATTCACCTGAGCTTGAAACATTCATGCAAGAATGTGACAACAGAAATTACACTAACAACAACAGTCTAAAAGCACTAAAATTTGAATGGTGTATGGAGACTGGTGGTAGTTGGTGGGGCTCATATAACAACAATAGATTGGTAGCACTTAGTGGTATTCATCCGTTTAAAGATGGATATCGTGCGTTGTTCAGAGGAGCTCAAATTGAGTTAAAACCTGGTGATGGATTAAGTAAATACCAAAAACAAAATTGGGCATTTAATGATCATTTACTATTGCAAATTGAATGGGCAAAAAGTCCTAACATTTATATTACTACTAGTCCATATGATGATAAAGACAGAAGTGGAAAAATGAGTCGTATTCATCGAAGTGCAATTGTTTTAGAAAAGCAAGGAGTTTTTTCATATGTTAATGAAGAAGAAGTATTTTATGTACCTCAAGTCATATGGAAAGTAAATAAGGAAAGATATTATGAAGTTCGAAACTAACATGCCAATTAATATTGTTGGCAATGGAGTTGCTGGTTGGATATCAGCAATATATCTAGTTAATGCTGGTGAAAATGTAACAATGTATAGTGATCCAAATATTATTGTAAGAAGAATAGGCGAAAGTACTATTCCTGTTATTAATGAAATAAGTGAAATAATAGGAATAAGCGACCAGGAGTTAGTTGAACGTGCTAATGGTTATCTTAAATATGGAAATATTTTTACAGGATGGAATCAAACTACATGGTTTTATTATCCAGGCAATGAAGAAGATAACTTAATAACAAAGCAAAGGCAGACATTTAGTTACCATATTGATGCTCCAGGATTCTGTAGTATTTTACAAGAATGGTGCGAATCAAAACCTAATTTTAAAATTGTTCCTAGAAATTTTACACTAGACGATTATAACAAAGAAGAATTTTTTATTGATGCAACAGGCGAGAATGGAATATTAAGTACACATGTTGGTATTAAACATATTGATAGTAAATTGTTAATTAATGATCATGCAATCATAGCCAACGGTCCGCCAATATACAAACCTTATACAGAATCACAAACAATGTCAGCAGGCTGGATGTGGAGCATTAGTTTACAAAGTAGAATGAGTTATGGTTATGTTTTTGCTAGTGAGTATCAAAGTATAGAAGATGCTAAAAAAGAATTTACTGCAAAAACAGGCATTGAAGCAGAGAATGTAATTAAATTTAAATCACGTAGGCCAGTAGAACAGTGGATTGATAATGTTGTTGCAGTTGGTATCAGTGCTGGATTTATTGAGCCATTAAATGCTACAGCCAACTTTGTAGCACAAGCAAGTGTAAAACAACTTATTAAGTTACGTGAAAAACCAAAAGTGTTTAATCGTTTAATGAATAAAACGTTTGAAGGGATTTATACTTGGGTTAGAGCTTTATATGGACTTAATTCAGCAGAAGGTGAATATTGGAAGTATTACAGAGATGAGCATCACGAACAAGCACTAAGAGATGTTGAGTTTTATTCTCAAAACGGTAACCAAGGATTGATGAGTAAGCATAGTTGGGGGTTGCTCAGAGATAATATGATAAAATAGTTATTTGACGTCTAGTCTAATATCTAACCAATTCTTCATTTCTTTATAATTAAATTTACCTAATGGAATGTTCATCACACGTTCGTGGTCAACTGCTTTACGAAATATACTACTTGAAAGCATTTTAGCATATATTTCTTTTCTATATCTATCTTCCATTGTTTTTGGGTCGTAAAACTTTTTCTTTCTCTCAAACGCCCATACATCAGCTACAGTTAATCCTGGTTTCCTGTCATTTAATATTTTTAAAAATGCTAAGTATTCATTATCTTCAGGAACTACGCCATAATGTTTTACATATGCCGGAAACCTAGTAACTAGGTCAAGGTATCGTTGTGTTGTTTCTTCTGGCTCATGCATAATATTAAATATTAAAGAATTAGGAAAGTATTCCAATATTTTACTAGGCATACTATGTGTACAAAATATTACTCTTTCTCCATTATTAATAATATCACTACCGCCATTTTCTTCAAATAGTTGATCAAACAATTTATAATATTGTTTTTCGTTTGGCATATATTTTTCTACATAATCATGTGGAGGAGGAAGTTTACCTTTTGGAGTTATTCTATCAAAATGAAATCTGCTTAATTGTCGTTGTTTAGCATTTTTATGTGGAGCATTAACATTCCATGGATTAATTCCATTCTCTTCACAACTATACCAATGCATACAAGGTAATGTTGCTATTACTCTAGCAAGTTTATGACCTCTAGCACCTGGTTCAAAACTGATGAATATATGTTTATCTTCTAATTTTCTCATAATTTTCTTCCTAGGAACCAATAGATTCCATCTTTATACTCTACTAAATCACCTGTGGCAAACCAATCGTCATTAACACATATATTACCTTTAACATGTAACTCATTGTTAATGATTTTTGTATCACAGTATACAGTATCTCCCATAATACTTTCATGGTATTTGTCTACTAAATCACCTTTATTAAATGTTTTATTAATTGCTACCGGACCACATTCACTCATGCCCCAATTAGCAATAAATGTAGCACCTTTTTCTATAAAGGCTTCAATGATACTGCTATGTACTCTATCACTTCCACACATGACCGTTAATCCTGTAAGATCAAATCCATTTTGGAATGTCTTAGTAGCCATTATAGCTCTAGCCATATTTGGTGTTAAGTGAGTGTGAGTAACTTCTTCTTGTACTTTTCTAACCCATACATAAGGATTAAACTGCTCAATATCAACATGTGCATCTACACTTACTGCTGGTAATGTCTGAGCAAATAGCCCACCAGCATGGTCTAATGTACATACTGTGTATATTCGACTATTAGAGTCAATATTTTGACATCTAACTGCGGCTTGATTAGCATATCTTATCTTATCTGGACTTTGATATACAGCCTTAGGTGTACCTGTAGTTCCACTAGTGTTAATAGTGCAACCATCATTTATTATCTTTGTTAAGTTCATCTTTTAATTTTTTCCACATTGGATGATTTGGTAGGAATTTGTGTAAACCAATAGTTTGATTAATTACTACTTCTAATAATTTAAAGTCAAATAACGGTGGAAATATTGCGTGTATTACACTAGCAATTGCCATAAACAATTGTTTTCCTGCTTCTCTAAATCCAACATACATATGTTTGAAGTATACTTTTATTACATTTTTATGCGTTGATACATCACCACTATAATATTCTGCAGACTTAAGATGCTGCCAATTAAACCATTTTCCCATTAATATTTCTCCGATTGTTCATTAATTATATACGTATTTATCCATTTGTCAATCTATGTTTTTAATAAAACACCTATATAATGTATTGTAATCAAAGTCATAAATAATGTAGTATAGTAACATATTATACAACCTTAAGGAGAAATATTATGGCATTTGTAAAAAACTTTACAATCACATCAGACGCAGGCACAGTGTATGCAGATACTGACGCCTGGATCGCTGCACACGGTCCATGTGGAACTGGGCACGACTTCCCATCCACTATGGTTTTAACTGAAGCAAAAACAGGCGTTATTGTTAATCTTACATACGAAGACGAAGCAGAATGCGTAGCTCACGAGGCGGAGGCAATCGAAGCTGAAGGACCTGGTTCAGGTGCAGGTACAACTTGGGTAATTAACTCAAGAGGTTAATTTAAAAATCTTAATTTACTTAGCCTGTAATGGGCTAAGTAAACTTTCCATAATATACAACTTAACATACTCATTTCTTTCTATGATTTGATGTAAATTACCATTGACAAATGTAGCAATTAGTTGTAAAATAGTAACAATAGATCAATAACACTAAGGAGATAAAATGGCTCTAACTAAAGCGATTATAGTGATTGCAGGCAGTAAGCAAGCAACTAAAATAGGCGGCAATATTAAAAAAGCAGTCGAAGAGATGAAAGACAAATCTGTTGATTTGAGATTTGCACACAAAGATTATGAATATATTACCGTAATTAAATCAGCACCAAAGAGTGAAAAAGAAGCACGTGAACTTGGTGGCAACATGTACAGTAAATATAAGAAACTAGCAAACGAAATTATATTTGATATTAGTACAAAATACATGGACAGTATTAATGAAGGAATGGCACTTGCAAGTTACAGTTTTGACAAATATAAAACAGATCCAACACAAGTAGAATTTGATGCAGACCCGGCAGGTATATCAACCAGTGTAAATTTTGCACGTGATTTGATCAGTGAGCCAGGAAACGTTTTATATCCATCAGAATATGCCAATCGTATTAACGAACAACTATCACCATTGGGTGTTAACGTAAAAATTTATCACGAAGCACAACTAAAAGAAATGGGTCTTAACTTATTGTTAAGTGTAGGACAAGGTAGTGAAAAAGATAGTTATGTTGTTGTAATGGAATGGACAAATGGCCTTGACATACAACCAATTGCACTAGTAGGCAAAGGTGTTACATTCGACACAGGTGGTATCAGTCTTAAACCAGGACGTAACATGGGCGATATGAAATATGACATGGGCGGTAGTGCCGCAGTTGTTGGAGCCATGCATGCTATTGCTAGTAAAAAATTAAAAAAGAACGTAATAGGTATTGTAGGTTTAGTAGAGAATATGCCGGATGGAACTGCAATTAAGCCAGGTGATGTTGTTACATCATTAAGTGGACAAACTGTAGAAAATTTAAACACTGATGCAGAAGGTAGATTAGTACTTGCAGATATCTTAACATTTGTACAAGACGAATATAAACCAGGTGCCATTATTGACCTTGCTACACTAACAGGAGCCATTGTTGCAACACTAGGCAACGAAATGGCAGGACTATTTACTAACAGTGATACATTAGAAAAAGCAATTATTGAAAACGGTGAATTAGCAGGTGAAGGTTTTTATCGTATGCCAATGGGTAAAAACTGGGCTAAGATGATTGACAGTGATATTGCAGATATGCAAAACATTGGAGGCCCATATGGTGGGTCAACTACTGCCGCTGAGTTCTTATACAAGTTTGTAGACAAAAAAACTGCATGGGCACATTTAGATATTGCTGGTATGTGTTGGGCTAAAAAAGGTTCAGCAACAACACCAAAAGGTGCCGCAGGATTTGGAGTAAGAACACTGTTTAATATTGTGAACAATACAGACAGTTTTGTATGGTTTGCAGTAGAGGAAAAAATGTCTTACTAATATGACTAAAGAAATTAGACAAGCAATTATTGATAATTTACGTAAGGTATATGACCCAGAAATCAGTATTAACGTATATGACTTAGGTTTAATTTATGAAATAAATATAGTAAGTTCACACGTTGTTATTGTAATGACGTTAACAAGTGCGTTTTGCCCAATGGCAGACCAAATCAAACAAGACGTTCACGATGCATGTATGGTAAATGGCATAAAAACTTGTGATGTTCAAATCACATTTGATCCGCCTTTTGGTCCAGATAAGATGAGTGAAGAAGCAAAATTAATTTTAGGAGTATAAGGTGACATATTTAGTTAAGGATGAATGTATCAAATGTAAACATATGGATTGCGTAGAAGTGTGTCCAGTAGATTGTTTTTATGAAGGTGAAAACTTTTTAGTAATTAACCCAGATGAATGTATTGACTGTGGTGTATGTGAACCAGAATGTCCTGTAGATGCTATTGTTCCTGATAATGCATTAGAGGGAGAAGAATATGATTTCTGGTACAAGTTCAATGCAGACAGATCTGAGGAATGGCCAAATATTACACTAGCAAGGCCCGAAGATGTTCCGCCTGATGCGGAAGAATGGGCAAAAGTTAAAGATAAACGAGAACATTTATCTTATAAGCCAGGTAAAGGAGATTAATATGAGTTTTATTTTATGGCATTCAATTGCACTAATAAGTGCAATGAGTATAGCCTTTATAGCAGGGTTTGTAACTGCAAAAAAATTACAAATAATTAAAAAGGAAATATAATGTTAGCAAGTTTTATATATGTAGGTCGAGAAGCCTTAGAAATGATGTTTTTGTTGTTTATGATAACTGCAACAGTTTCATTAGATAAGAAAATGATTACCGCAGGTGCTGTCGGATTAGTAAGTGGACTAGCAGGAGGCATGCTATTGGGAGAGTTTTTAGAAAATTACGAAACAATAATGTATGCTATGCTTTCAGGTTTAATGCTTTACTTATTTTTTACAAGTAATAATTTACCAGCACACATTAAAGGCCATGTTCAAGCAATAGCAGATAATACAGCTACATTTTGGGCAGGTATATTTACTATTTGGTTTATTTTCTTTAGAGAAAGCATGGAAATATTTACATTTATGTTTTCTAAAAGTGACCAAGTTAGTTGGACAGGTGCCGGTTTAGCAGTAATTATAGTAGCCGCATTATATAAAGTACTACAAAATTATAAACACACAAGAGAGTTGTTTACAATCACACGTTATGCATTTTTAGTATTTGCAGTGTGGTTCGGATATGAAGCATTAGAACATGCACATATAATTTAAGGAGTAACAATGAGAACTAAAGAAGAAATACTTAAACAAATAGATGAAGTTATGGAAGAATACGTTGCACCTAATGTAGCACAACATGGTGGACAGGTAAACGTATTAAACTTTGATGAAGAAACTGGTATACTTCACATGCAAATGAGTGGAAGTTGCAGTGGGTGTGCTAGTAGTACAGAAACACTTAAATTAGGTATTGAAAGTACATTAATGCATTTCATTACAGAAATTAAAAGTGTAACAAGTGAAGACGACCCGATGTTTAACGATCCATATTATATGAGCGATCCATCTGGCATGGGGCTTATGGATAGACCAGGATTTGATGATCCCATAGATACTACAGATGATTAATGGCAAAAGATAAAATAGCAATTTGTTTTAGTGGACAAACAAGACATTTTAATGACAATCGTCTATACACAGAACATTTTTATGAAATACTTAAATTATTTGATGACTATGATTATGACTTATTTGGACATACGTGGGCAGATCACAAATTCCCACATGGTGAAATAAAACAACGTTTTAAAGAATGTAGACGCACTGACCAAGAATTAATTTGGGATAGTATTTTAAATAATACAGTTAATGGAAATGGATATACTCCATATTGGGAACAATTTTTTCAAACAAAAGAAGAATGGTTTGAAAAACCTGAGTATATGGATATACTTAGTGGTAAATCAGATGTAAGTTATATTGATTTTGCTAAGGAAAGAATAAAAGGAACAGTTGGTCAAGTATGGTCAGCACACGAATCTTTTTTACTTACAAAACCTTATTTTGAATCTAGTAATTATGTTGCAGTAATAAAGTTAAGATGGGATTTAATGATTAAACGATTTGAAGGAGAAGATTGGGTCAATACTAATAAAGAAAGATTTAAAAATATGTTAAATAATTGGATCAATAAAGAAGTAGATTTTGGAGGGAGTGCAAAACATCCGTCTTGTTTATCTGTCGATGATTGTATTCTTACCGGACGATCTACTCCTTATGTTAATGATCATTTATTTGCATGGTATGGTGACGAATTTAATAATACCTCGATATTAACATCAACACCAGTTGAATTTCTTAGTAGCTTATTACTTAGTTATATGCCCAATACTCAGACGTTACCAGTACTACCGTCAGCACATACGTTATGGATGGATTGGGTATTGCATACAGGTTCTACAGTTGCACCAAAACTTCCTAACATATTCCAAGCAAATGGACCAAGTGAAGGTAAAATAAACAAGGAGTGGAATATATAATGAATATAAAAGATTACATAAGAACAGTTCCAGATTACCCTATAGAAGGTGTAAATTTTTATGATATAAACAGTTTGTTTGCAAGTAATTTGTGGACAAGTTTAGTAGAAGAAATGGCAGAAGAGTTACGTGACCATGCTGAGTTTATGCCAACACATATAGTTGGTATTGAAAGCAGAGGTTTTGTACTAGGAGCAGCATTATCACAAGAATTAGATGTGCCATTTGTTATGATTCGCAAAAAAGGTGCTAAATACCCAGGTAAGCTGTTAGAAGAAAGTTATGAACTCGAATATGGAACAGATACACTTACATTGCAAGAAGGTATATTGGGTCATACAAGTAGAGTTGTAATAGCAGACGATTTAGTTGCAACAGGTGGTAGCATGACTGCTAGTAAAAAGTTATGTGAACAAACTGGTGCAATGGTATTAGGTGGTATAACAGTAGTTAACTTAAAATACCTAAATGAAGAAGAGATAGAACTCTTGTCCGCTTTGGAGATAGAACAATGATCAAAAATTTAAAAGACTTAATTATAGTAGCGTTAGTAGTAGGTGTACTTTCACTATTAGGAATTATTATTGTAGGCGACTATTATGTTGCATTACAAGAAAATAGACCAGTAGACGAAAGTGTTATTACTTTAATGAAAATGGCACTGACTGGATTGATAGGAATCATAGCAGGTTATATAGGAAGCAAGTAATGATTAAAGTCACAGAAAAAGCAATGAACCATCTAACTGGTATCAGCGATGCAAACGAAGGTAAAATTCCTGTCTTAGGACTTAAAGGTGGCGGTTGTGCAGGATTCAGTTATGTTTGGAATTTAAAAGAAGAAAATGAACTTGACAAAAAAGCAGATCATGTTATTATAATGGATAACGGAAGAAAAATGGCCGTTGACAGTTCAAGCATTATGTTTTTAGTAGGTACAACACTTGAGTTAAAACAAGATGTAATGGGAACAATGTTAGAAGTAGTAAACCCAGCAGCAGCAAGCAGTTGTGGTTGTGGAGAAAGTGTAAACTTTGACATGGAAAAAGTTGAAGCAAACGCAAATGTAATAGAATTACCAAAGGTAGAGTAAATGAAAAATATTGATTTAAACAAATACAAAGAATTTGTAGGTGCAGTTACAAGTAATGAAAGTAACAACACTGAAGCATTGGCAACAATGCTTAATAAACTTGACAAAGAGTCAGGAGTAAATATGGCACAGTTGCTTACAGGAGCAATTGGTATTGCGTCAGAAGGAGGCGAATTTGCAGAAATTGTTAAAAAATGTATATTCCAAGGTAAACCACTTGATGATGAAACTCAGTTTCACGCTAAACGAGAACTTGGCGATATTATTTGGTATTGGATTAATAGTTGCAGGGCATTGGATTTGGACCCTAATGAAGTAATTGCAGAAAATGTACGCAAACTGGAAAAACGTTATCCAGGTGGATCATTTGATGCATATTATAGTGAAAATAGGCAAGATGGCGATCTATGATTGACTACGAAGGTAAGCCACTTAGCGAATTAACCATGGGTGAAGCTATGGAGTTTGAAAAGCAAATGCTTAAAAAAGTGTTAGCAGCCAGTAAAGCTCAAATGGGCGAGGGACTTATAGATCAAATTAATCTGTTTATTGAATTAATTAGAGACCATAAGAGACAAATAGCCCAGTCTGAGACTTATGCAAAAAATGAAAAAGAAGATGGTTCTGTATTAGATATTGGTGAAATTACTGGGCCAGCACCAGATAAATCAATTAAAGAAATACTTGACTTTTACAAGGAAAAGTAATATAATAGTGGGATGTTCATGAATAAAAATAAGCAATATGTAGTATCTGAACAAGATATTGTTACGGGTTGGTTAAGTGGAAATAATGTTACTGATGTAATTGTTGAAGATACAAAACCCATAAATATATATAACGAATGGTGTCAAACATTTGATTTAGATAGATTTATTGATGCAAAGCCACAAAATACAACTGATACATATGTTGAGGATTGTTTAAATAAATGGAATATGCCGGACAGTTACAAGGATATAAATATCCAAGAATGGCTAATGGAACGTTGTACTAATGCACAGCAACGTGACAGAGTATATTCAGAACTTGTTGAGTATGAGAAACGAGGAATGATTATTGTGCTTAAATTTTTACTACACTTAGTTCATACATGTGAACAAAATAATATTGTATTAGGTGTAGGAAGAGGCAGTAGTGTAGCTAGCTACTGTTTATATTTGCTGGGTATACATCATATAGACAGCATAAAATATGAACTTGATATCAAGGAGTTTTTAAAATGAAAACAGTAAAAACAGCTAGAGGCCGTACATTAGACATGGGCAATCTGGCAGCAAAAAATGAAAAAACACGAGCAGTGAGTAATTTAAATATGAATGCTCGAGGCGACATTATTGACAATAGAGGAAATGTAGAAATTCCTAGAGAAAAAATACAGAAAGAATTCTATAAAGATAATGTACCAGGAGCTGACACAAAAGAAGTTAGTCTTAAAGAAGATGAGAAGCCGGCAGAAGCAAAAAAGCCAGTTGATACTCCTGCACCAAAATCTAAGGCAGCAACTAAACAAGCACCTAAGATAACAGAAGTAAGTAGAACGGCCCGTACTAGAGATGACGGTACTCAATACTTTGAAGTAGAGTACAGTGATGGTAGTATGGAAGATATAGATCAGTAATAGTCGGAGGAAATATGACTAAAGTAGTAAAAGCAATGCGTAATAAGATCTTAGCAGAGATGATTGATAATCCTGGTGAAGAATTAAAAACACCAGGTGGTATTATTCTTATCTCAAAAGATGGAACCGAGTCTGCAATCAGACCACGTTGGTTTAAAGTATACAGTGTGGGTGATGACATTGATTGGCTTACAGAAGGAACATACGTTCTTGTTGATCATGGACGTTGGAGTAATGGTATGAAAGTAAATGATGATTTAAAAATTTATTTACTTGATAATAAAGATTGTTTACTAGAATCCAAAACTAATCCAATGGAAGATAACAAAATGCAAATTCACGGCAAAGCAATACCAAAACGTCCATCGGGCGATATGACTAGACACACATTATAACTTAAAAGGAATTCAAAAATAATGAATATTGAAAAACTACAAAAAGCAATTGGCGAAATGGGCCAAGCATTAGAAGAAAAAGGTGCAGCAAATCCACAAACACCAGCAGGTCCACCTAAACAACCAGGACAAGTATTATATGAATCAGGTATTTATTATTTTGCTGATGGGTTTACATACGAATCTACAAAGCCAGTTGTAAACTGGATTATTGAGAAAAACTTACTACCAGACAGTGAGCGTCCTAAAGAACTTACACTTATTATTAATAGCCCAGGTGGTAGCGTACATGCCGCATTTGGTCTTATTGATGTAATGAAAGGTTCAGCACTACCTATTAAAACTGTAGGTTTGGGAATGATTGCATCATGTGGTGTACTTACATTTATGGCAGGTACTAAAGGCAAACGTGTGTTAACAAATAACACAAGTATCTTATCACATCAATATTCATGGGGTTCAGGCGGTAAAGAACACGAACTATTTGCTCGTGTAAAAGAGTTTGAATTATCATCAGAACGTATGTTAAATCATTATAAAAAATGTACTGGTTTATCAGAAAAGAAAATCAAAGAAATATTGCTACCGCCGGAAGATGTTTGGCTAACCGCCGACGAAGCCGTTAAGCACGGAATTGCAGATGCTGTCGTAGACACTTATTAATGTACGAAGGTCTAATACAGCAAATGCCTGTAGTACTTTTAGACCAATGGAAATCACCTACACCTAGCCCAAACAATGATTTAGAACTTATGGAAGATATTATGCAAAATGGCATACTGGAACCCATAATACTTGGTGTAGGAGTTTACAGTAGACAAGTAAGACTAGACACAGGCAATCACAGAATATATTTAGCACCAAGATTAGGTATGACACACTTACCTGTAGTTGCAAGAGTATGGAACTATTGTACATTTACTAATGGTAACGGCGATCATAGTTTTCTTTGCCCAGATATTTCAGTAAAAAAACAATGGCTAGAAGAAGAATACTATGCTCAACCTAGCGAAGTGTTAGACATTATGTCATTACTTTTAAAGGTAAAATTATAGACATTTCTATTGACAAATCAACTAAAATATAGTATTATTATACTTATAACTTTAACCGAGAATGGACTCTGAATGCATATGAAGATTATAGCTGGAAATAGTAACATTGAGATGGCAGAGAAGATAGCTGCTCATTGTTTTGCTACACTAGTACCTGCAGAAATAAAAGCGTTTGCGGATGGTGAAAGTAGCGTAGAATTTTTAGAAAATATCCGTGGTGAAGATGTTTTTATTATACAAAGTACAAGTACACCAGTAAACGATAACCTAATGGAATTAATGATTATGATTGATGCGGCTAAGCGTAGCAGTGCCAAGCGTATTACAGCAGTTATTCCTTATTTTGGTTATGCACGACAAGATCGTAAAAGTGCAAGTCGTACACCAATTACTGCTAAATTAGTAGCAAACTTAATTACAGAGGCAGGTGCAGATAGAATCCTTACAATGGATTTACACGCAGGACAGATACAGGGCTTCTTTGATATTCCTGTAGATGATTTAACAAGTCGTATTGTGTTTGCAAAAGATATTAAAAAACAATTCTACAAAGAAGGACAAGATGTACACGATGTAGAAACTGTTTTTGTATCTCCAGATGCCGGCGGTACTGTTAGAGCTAGAAACTTTGCTGATATGTTTGGCGGAGATATTGCTATCGTAGACAAGCGTAGACCCAAAGCAGGTGTAAGCGAAGTAATGAATATAATTGGTGAAGTCAAAGGTTGCCATGCTATTTTAGTTGACGATATTATTGATAGTGGTGGAACTTTATGTAATGCTGCACAGGCAATAATGGATGCTGGTGCATTAAGTGTACGAGCATACATCACACACGGAGTACTAACTGGCGAAGCATGTCATAAGGTTGAGAACAGTGTATTAGAAGAACTTGTAATCACAGATAGTATAGATTTTAAATGTCCACATGATTGCGAAAAGACTCGTGCAGTAAGTGTATCAACTATGTTTGGTGAAGCCATTAGGCGTGTATCAAATGAAGAAAGTGTAAGCAGTTTGTTTACACATAAGATTTAAGGGGAACTTATATGGAATTATTTTTTAGTGTATTATGTATATTAAGTATAATGTTGCTATGGTTTATCATAGTAATGTTTACAGCTAAAAAGACTGTAGGCAAAGATGCTAAAACATGGCAAATATTTGCATTTTTGTTTGTTGCAGGTCCGGTTGGATGGGCAGTAGTATTAATTATGGGTATGATGGAAATTATAGATAAAGTATTTCCAAATTTATTTAAAGGAAAATAAAATGGTTAAAAACGGCGAAACAGTAGAATTTAAAAAAGAAAACAGACGTGCAGTTATTATTGAAGAAACTCACTATGTAGTTAAACTATATGTTGGTGATGAACTAGCAGAAGAAAGACCTATGTATGGCAAAAGCAGACGCTATGCAGAAGATTGTGCTGAAAATTGGGAAAACGGAGTTATAAATGGCTAAAGACTTATGGGTTGAAAAGTATAGACCTACTACAGTCGGCGAGTATGTATTCAGAGATGAAGCACAACGCAGACAAGTACAAAACTGGATAGATGATGGTGGAATACCTCATTTACTTTTTAGTGGTAGCCCAGGTACTGGAAAAACTACTCTTGCAAAGGTACTTATTGCTGAACTTAAAGTACAAGCCGCTGATGTACTTTATATTAATGCTAGTCGAGATAACGGCGTTGAAATGATTCGTAAGAAAATTAGTGCATTTAGTGAAACTATGCCTTGGGGTGAATTTAAAGTTATTTTACTTGATGAGGCGGATCATATTAGTCCTGAAGGACAAGCGGCATTACGTGGAGTTATGGAACAGTATCATGCAAGCGTAAGATTTATTTTAACTTGTAATTATCCTAACATGATTATTCCTGCATTACACAGTAGATGTCAAGGTTTTCATATTGAACAATTAGATCAAACAGAATTTACTGTAAGAGTTGGCGAAATCTGTGCAGACAACAATGTACAATTTGATATTGATACATTAGATGCAATGGTTCGTGCTAACTATCCAGACTTGCGTAAAACTATTAATACCGTACAAATGAGTGTTATTGACAATACACTTACTAAGCCAGAAGAAGGTGGTAGTACTGCTGAGTGGCGTGTTAAAATGGTGGAATTATTTAAGCAAGGTAAAATACAAGATGCACGTAAATTAATTGTTGGTAGTGCAAGAGCAGATGAATACAATGAAATCTTTACTTGGTTATACAGAAACTTAGACTTGTATACTAATGATGACTTTACATATGATAGTTGTGTACTAGCAATTAGAGAGGGTATGATTAAGCATACTCAAGTAGCAGATCCAGAGATTAATCTAAGTGCTACTATGGTAGAAATTGCAAGAACACTAAATGCAAATCCGTAATCTTTTACTTAACGTAAATCTCAATAATATATGTGGACAATCAAGTATATTGCAACACTTGATAACTTATTCTGAGAACACAGGTATATTCCCCCAACAATTAGACAGTATATCACAACAACGTTGCTTCTTATATAGAAATAATCCTAATATGGAGTTTGGTGGCTCTACACGAGTTATTAGTCTACCGTTATTAATGCATGGATACAATACTAGTCCCAATGATAGCAATTATATAAAAATGCTAAAAAAAGCATTAAGTACTTGTACTGATATAGAAAACGGGCCAATACTAGAAAGTGACTTTAAATACTGTTTACCATCTAGTATTGATTTAGGAAACATAGCAGTTAATAATCCAGACCAACTTGTATATTTTACAAAGCAACCTCACCAATTATACATATATGATTACAATGTTAACTATAAAACAGATAATGTTATGACTGTTAATGAAGGTAATTTATTAAGATTAAACTTTCATTATAATTTAACAGATTCAACATACAATAATTTTCTCTACCAAATAGGTAAGAAAATATCCCCCCAGAATCCCGACCGGGGTTCTAATTTTATCAAGGACAAACCTATTGCAATAGTCGATATGGCATTAGAACATGGACTTGAATATACCATCGAAGAGGGCGTAAGTAAGTTTACAAAAGACTTCTTATCAGTCCCAAAAATACCTCACCAAATAGAAGAAAAAGGTGTTACAATGTTTGATATTTCAGAATTAACTGACAATAGAAGTACCAGTGAAGAATACTATAAATACATGTGTAACAGCTTAAAGATCTATGCGAACGCTGATTTATTCAAATCGTTCCACGATATATTTGTTAAAGCTGATACAAAAGATAGATTGAAAACGATTACTAGAAGCGATTTTTTAACGAATATATTGTGTAATGAGACAGATACAAATTGATAAAAGTTTAGACTATTACGGAGAACAAATATCATACAAAGTCTCAGGAACTGTAGAAGAGGTTCAGCAATTAGTAAAAGAATATCAACCTAAAAAAGTAATATTTACTGAAACCAGTAGATATAAAGACTTTGACTCTTGCCTTGATTATGTCACTGGTACTTGGGTTCAGGTTTATTTTTTGTTCAACGAAGAACAAGCGATGCTTTTCCGTTTATCTAAGAAATTTAGATAAATACTACACACTGATAAAAGGAAAGAGAACGTTATGAATAAGAGATTTTTAGTTTGGTGGTTGATTGTTGTTATGCAAATCATTGGTTTAGGAACAGCAGTTTACTATGGTGCTATTCCATTTTTGTTAGAAAATGATTCAACTAAATTGAGCTTTGCAATTATAACCATGTGGTTTGCTGCGACAGCCAGCGTAGGTTATAGAAGCTTTAAAGATAGAAACGATTTTGAAACACCTTGGTTTATAGGTGAGGCCTGTATGACAGTAGGTATGGTAGGAACTGTTATTGGATTTATGCTTATGCTAGGAAGTAGCTTTGCAGAAATTGACCCATCAAATGTTGATAGCATGAAGCGTGTTATTACTGACATGGCTGCTGGTATGAGTACAGCATTACTTACAACACTATGTGGATTGATTGGTAGTTTGTTTGTTAAGGTGCAAGTAATTATACAAGAGCAAGAGTATGCCTGATCAAGAAAACTTTTTCACAGGTAAAAAAAGACGCACCGGATCCAACTTAGCATTTAACGATTTATTGTTTAATGTGTTAATTGGATTTGTTATGCTATTTGTAATTGCGTTTTTAATGATAAATCCCATTGCCAAAAAAGCAGATATTCCAGTAAAAGCAGAATTTATAATTGTCTTAGAATGGGACGAAGATGCAAGCGACGACTTAGACTTGTGGATGCAGTTAGATAAAAATAAACCTGTTGGATTCACTAATAGAGAAGAGACTCCATTACACTTAGACAGAGATGATTTAGGTACAACTAACGATCGTATTGTTGTTGATGGACAAGTTATCTTTATAAAAACAAACAGAGAAACAATAACAGTAAGAGGTCTTATACCTGGAGATTACTATGTTACTGTACACGCTTATTCCAAAAAAGCGGCAAATGTTCCATATACTGTTACTGTTATGAAAGTTAACCCATTTAGACAAATATACAGTTTAACAGGTGAGTTTTTAGTAAACAGAGAAATACAAAGATTGCCAGCATTTACAGTAGCACCTAATGGCAGAGTTACAAGTGTTTTTAAACACGTTAGACAAATAGTACCGCAAAGAGGAAATGGAGCAGGACAATGATAATTTATATGTCAATAGGATTAGTGTTTGCATTATCAGTGCTTACAGTTTATTCATTAATACAATTAGGTAAAAATAATATATTAACTTTCTTCTTAATTCCACTGGCACTTATTGCAAGTATATTTACAGGTTATACAATATTTGCATTACAAGGAACACCAATTGACGATATGCCTGATGGACAAGTAGAAGTTATTTGGGTAGAAATACAAAAGCCTAACATATACTTTTTAGTTAGACCAATGGGAGAAACAAAACCTGTTTATCATAGAATTACATATACTAAAAAGAATGCAGAAGAAATGAAAAAATTACAACAACAAGCAGAAGTCGGTAGACCAATTACTGGCGAATTTAAAGAAACAGAAAAAGGCAAAAACGATATGAGTAGAAGCGAAGATATTCGTTTTGATGAAATAGAAAGAAGTCCATTGCCTACAAAGAAACCAGTACTTAGAGATATGGGAGTTGATGGGAATTTAATCAACGAAATACATAATCAAGATGTTGGTGATGATACTGTTAGAGATTATAGTCCAATTAGCAGTAATATCGCTAATAATGAAGATTATCTTCCAGAATGTGACACACACTTTGGATGCGGACCATAATAAAACAAAATTAATTTAAATTATTTTACAAACCCTTGTTTTTCAAGGGTTTTTTTATGACCTTAAAGGTTGACAATACCAAGAAATCTTGTTATAATATATACATAAACAACGCAAAAGGAGAACTGTATGTTAGACGCAAAATTTATCAAAGCATTTGAAAAAGCCGCAACAAACCCAGAAAACATTGATGAGAATAACGAAGTTATTTGGAATTATGTTGACGCAGATCTTAATTTAGATGGTATTGCTGATGCTATTGGTGAAAACTTTTATAGCTGGTTTAATGACATGGCTGATCAGTTTGAATTGAATCAAGCCGCAGATCGATTGGAAGTGTTGAAAGCAGATTATTTGGGACAATAATTAATGAATTATATTGAAATAGTAGGCGGTAAGAAAAGCCAACAAGACAAAATACGCACAATGGTAGAGTTTTGTATTAAGAACCTTATGCCTCGTATGCAGACTCTTAATATTGAAGTTAAACTTACTCGTATTAAAGACGATGCTGAAGGCTATTGTTTGCGTGAGTCAAATAGAGATTTTGAAATTGAAGTGGATAGCAGATTGCCATTGCGTAAGATGTTAGAAACAGTTGCACATGAAATGGTACATGTTAAACAATATGCTAGACGTGAAATGAATGACTGGCAGTACAAAGAAGTGTACTATAAATGGAAAGGAAAATATATTCCTGACTCAACTGATTATTGGGATTTGCCTTGGGAGATTGAAGCTAACGGTAGAGAAGTTGGTTTGTTTGTGCGATGGGCTCAACAGTATGGATGGGCTGATAAGGCGTGGACACAAATTTAATTTAATGTAAACTCTTTAACACCTTGTAGTTTTAATAAGAAATACTCCTTTTGGGAGTATTTTTTTTGAATCCATAAAGCATGTCTAGGGTCAGCACCATATTTAAATATTGTCATTTCGTAGTAATATCCAATAACTAGATTACCACTACTCATACGTTTTGGCCACCAAGTAAAAACCTTTTTAACAGTATTAGGTCTTCGTATTATTCCCATTATTTAAAAGTTTTGTCACCTGGAAATAATGGCATCTTTGTCCCTGGTGCACGTTTTGGAATTTTACTATCAGCACTACTGACACACGCACCTGTTGTACATATTTCAGGACCATCAAATAATTTAAATCCTGTTTCAATATTACCTAGAGGTTGATCTACACAACTATAAGAACGCTTAACACTGCCATCTGGTTCACGTATAATTATGCTACGATATCCACTACTACATTCCCAACCTTTAAACTTATTAAAGTCAAATGCGTTAAAGCGTTCTGCTTGGTCCATGTACCATGGGTCACCTTTGCTATCTCTAAATTCTACTTGCATATGCCAAGGAACAGAAGCAGTTTGTTTTCTATATTCATCTTCTACATCTATTTGGAATGTTGGTTGAGGTCTTTTAACTAATTTCTTTTGTTGGGCTTTTGCTTCTGTGTATCCACGTTGTGGCATACCATTGTGTAATTTCTTTTTCATCTCCTCTGTATAACCATCAACTACTCTACTTGCAGTTGGATCTGATTGAGGTTTAAGTGTAACATTAATTCCTTGATTATGGAAAAATAATGCATTATCATAATATTGATCAAATACTTCAGGAACCATAACCATGTTAATAGTTACTTGTACATCATGTTCTTGGCATAGTATAAGTTTGTCTGCAAGGTCCTGCATCTTCTCAACTGTGTCAACATGCTCAACATGTAAACTACAAGTAATACTGGCTCTATGAAACTTACTAGCATAGTCCACATAAGTTTTAAACCATTTCATATTACGACTACAGTTACTTGTCATATGTACACTTGTATAGTTAGTGTTATGACAGTCATCACTTAGATGTTTTAGCATATCCAAATAACCTGGATGAAATGTAGGCTCACCTCCACTTAAACTAAAGTGAAAACTATTAAATCCACGCTCACGTGCTTGACGCTTAATCTCGTCAATGGTTTTTAAATTAAGTTCTGTGGGTCTGTGATCTTTTCTATTACTTCTAGCATAGGGCCAACAATAACTACAATTGTAGTTACAAAAGCGGCCTAGCAACCAACTTACTGTAAACATATCTCTGTATAACATATTACGTTGACCTACACGTACTATATCATCATACGGTGTTTTTGTAAAGTCGTATTCACTCCATTTTAAATCTTTATCACTCATTATTCTTTATCCATATCTGTTATTGTTTCATTAAACTTACTAAATGCTTCATATTTTTCTTCATGCCTGTTATCATCTATTGCTGATTGTAACCAACTAATAGCACCTTTTATATGTGTCTCTAGCATAAAGCGTCTATCAGTATGCCATCTTTCTGGCGTGTTTAAGCTATCAAATACCCGTTTTAAGCCGTCTATTCCTGTTTGTAGTTGTTCAGGGCTTAGTACATTTGCATGTAGGAAATCAGGCCATTGTACACGGCTAGTATGCCAGTGTATGCCTAGTTCAAACACAATTGCTTCGACTGTTTCGCCTAATTCTTGTGCATTTAGTCCACTTATACATGTAGTTCCTTTAATAACGTCTAGGTTATCAAGTTCGTTCTTAACTAGTTCAATATTACTTTTTAGTAGATTCCAATCAGATCCTCTACGAATCATATGGTTAAGTTCTCGGTGTCCATCTATACTAATAGTTAGTTTAATATTTTTAAATTTCTTCCATAAGTCTATAACGTTGTGTTTGCCCATCTTCATAATACTTAAATTTGTACTATATTTTAATGTAACATTTTCTGGGTGCGGAATACTGTCTAATACACGATAATGAATTGGATCCATAAGAGGCTCGCCTCCTGCAAATTCAAGTTCTTCTACGTGTTCCATAAGCTCAATTAGATTCCCTACAAATTCTTCGTCTTTTTCATATAAATTCATTACACGAGTTTTACGTAGATTATTGCTGTCTACTATTTCTTCTATATAACGTTGATCGCCTGCACTATAAAACTCTTTTACTTTATCCCAATCTTGCACCCACTTTGAACTATCCTTTGGCCAACACATTCTACATTTAAAGTTGCATACGTTACTTAGTTTAAGCTCAATTAACGGTATTTTAAATTCAATCTCTCTGTGTCTTAAATAATATTCTATATTTTCTCTGTAAACTTCTTTATCCATTAAATCCATAAGTCTATTCATACGTAAACTGACAATTTCATTATCTTCCATTTTCCAACAATTTTTACATTGAAAGTTTTTATTTCCAAGAATTAAATCGTCACGCACTTCATTCATAGCTTCACTTTGCCAGTATTTTTTGAGATTAAAGTCTTTGTCTTTAATATTAGGATTACCTTTGTGTTGAGGTGGCTGAGCTCTACAACATAATTTTATCTCGCCATGTGGCATAGTGCTTATATGTGTAAACGGTAAAGGACAAAAGGTATCAGTCTTCACGTCTAGTCCTTTTAATTTATTTACTGCATGATCATAGAACGTTTCATACTTATTTTTATCAGTATTTTTCCAGTATTCTTTTTTATTCATTGCCTACCCTCAACTTGTGAACATGTTCCGGTAATGCTTTTGATAGTTGAACATCTGCCGCACATACACATCTAGGCTTATTACATATAATAGTTTCTTTTGGCATTTCAAATCCATCATAAATGTTTCCTAGTTTACCACCTACTTTACATATAGCTCTAAACACATCACCTGTATTACTGATAGTAATATTTTGTACACCAGCCCAACATTCCCAACCACGGAAGTCATTTTCATCACGTGCCATAACACTGTTTACGTTATCTTCTTCGCTTGTACCATCTTCATAGTGTACAATAATGTTTTTAAAATTACTCATGTTTTCTTTTCCAGTATGTCTTTATTACTTCATACCATTCCGGAAATGTAGTTTTAAAGTTTTCTTTACGTATATTATCTAATGTAATATTATAATTGGGAAACTCCCATTTGCTTTCTTTGGGCTCCTGGCTTATCATGTATTTCATAGCTTTTGCTATCCACGATATATTAGTGTCTTTATATTTCTCTAGTATAATATTTTTTATATAAGGTGGCATTTGATGAATTGCGTAAGGCCCAGTGTATACATAATGTTCATGGTCCTCTGCAATAGTACATCCAAGTTTTAAAAATTCTTCATATATTTCATCTAATGAAAATATGTTTAAAGCACTTACAGTAACATCCATAGTATATAAAAACTGTTCATCGTAATAACCATGGTCTCCATGATAGGTTTGTTCTTTGCATAATTTTACAAAATTAATAATATTTGATCTTACTTCTTCCCATTTAGCTAGTTTACGTTGATATTCAAATCTAGCACCAATGTCATCAATGCTTAACGCAAATCTAACCTCTTTAAATTTTTTATATAAGTTAATATTTTCTTCTGTAGGAAAGTATGTACCGTTTGTGTTGTATCCTATTGTAATATTACTAGTATCAATAGTTGGGTCTTCTACTAATCGTTCTAATAACTGAAAGTGTTCAGGAACCATAAAAGGCTCGCCGCCCATAAAATGTATATACTCTACTGACTCTAATTCTCTTATATCATGCCAAAAATCTTTATCTTCTATCCAGTCACATGATTGTGTATATGTAAATGCCTCACTTTTTTTATATGGAACATTTGGTTCATCCATCTTATGTTCATCTTTTGCCCAACTACTACTATTATATGTTCCGCATATTCTACATTTTAAATTACATCTATTTCCTGGTTTAATTTCTAACCATTTTAATTCAGTGCTGGGTATATTTCCATTCATTGCTTGTTCTGTTATACTCTGAGATTCATCTGCAGATGAGAAATGTTTTCGTGGTTCTGGATCTTCCCAACAGATTCTACATAACTTGTGTTGCTTGTTTTGTCTAAAACTTTCTATAAAATCTTGTCTTATAGGATCGTTATAAACTTCTTGTATTGTTTTGCCTCTAATGTTAAGAAACGTTCCATCATCATTTTTAAATTTATCACCCATACAACATGGACGTATATCTCCGTTAGCTTCAATTGCCATATGCCCAAATGGCATTGCACAAAAATTGTTTCCTGGCTTAGTTACCCAGTCTTTTCTTTGTTTTTTACTAAACATTGTTACTTAACCACTCCTCTTCTTCAGCACTGTAATATTGACCGGCAAACTTTTCTGTTTCTTCATGTTTAGGATGTTGTCCTAACATACCATCAGCATATGGTTTATTCCAACCTGTGCGATCTATGTTAACACGTGGTCTAATTTTTCTTATAGTATACTCAACGCCACAATCTTTTAGTTCATCTATAATTTCTTTCCATTTATCCATATGACCAGGTAATGCCATAATGTGTACATGCATTCCTTTGTAGTCATCTTTGTCTCTGTATTCTTGTATATCTGCCCACATACCTGTGATGTTATTAATTACTTTCTCATGGTATGCAAATTCAAAATGATAACTGATAACGACATAATGCAAATATGGTAATGCTTTTTTATATATCTTAGGTGGAGGACTTCCGTTAGTTGTTACACTACACCTATACACACCATTTTCTTTCGCGTACTTTAACATATCAACAAACTGCGGATGCACAAATGGCTCTCCACCTGTAAAACTAATTTTAATTTTCTTACCATTAGACGCTTCTACAATTTTATCTATTGTAGCAGTATACACTTCCCAACTCATATGATCGCTGGTTTTATTGTGTAATTCATTCCCACAATAACTACAGTTATAGTTGCAACGCTTACCCAAGTTCCATTCTACTCTAAGTAGCTCGTCCTTTGGTGCGTGGTTATCTTCTATACCTACTAGCATTAAAAATGTTCCTTTAGTTGAGGCACTGCTTGCACTACACTATCTCCTCGCATTTTATCCAAGTCATTTGTAAAGTTAATAAATGTTTCCCATAGCTCTGGGTTAAATGTTCTTGTTTTCATACTCTCTACTAGTTTGTCAAAATCATCAAATAGAGATAACTTTTCAATTGCTTTATCTCGCAAATCATCTGGCAAGTTCATTGGACTTAAATATGCTGGTTTGTTACAGATAGTAGTGAAACTACTATTTGCACTTACTCTACTATATTTATCTTCCATTTCGTGTAGGAAGAAATGCAAATCTGGTAAGTTGAAAACATTATAATTTTGTAGTGTTACATTGAACATAATTTTTACATTTTCTAATTCACTGTACATTGCTAGTGTTTTTTCAAAATCTTCTAATGTATATTTCCCACCTCTTATATAACTGTATAATTCTCCTGTGCCTTCTATACTAAAACATATACTAACACGTTTAAACTGTTTTAGCAAGTTTAATATTTTAGGATTAACAACTGTACCATTTGTTGTATAAAATAATTCTACATCAGTCATATCTTCTTCAATAAGCCATTGTAGGAATTGATTATGATGTTTTGCCATCATGGGCTCTCCACCTTTAAAGTCTATGCGTTTTACATCTTTTAGATGCGGTAGCATATTGCGTAAATCTTCTAATCCATATTGTTGTAATGGGATAGGATTACTATTTTTCTCATAGCGTTTGTCTATTTTAGCAAGTGCTAGTTCTTCTTCAAACCAACTGTTACTTGCCCAACTTCCACACATACGACATTTTAAATTACATACATTTGATAAGTTAATATCTGCTTGATAAAACTTTGGATTAGGAACATCATATGTAGTTGGTCTAGGTTCATTATTAAGGAACTTTTTGTTAAACCATAAGCGTCTACTTTGTCCTACTAAATCTTCTCGTTCCCAACAACTATTGCAAGCACTAGGTTGTACACCTTTTAAAAAGTCTTTGCGTAAGTCTTGCATACGCTCACTATTAAAGTTTTCCATAATAGTGTCATGTTCAGTATTAGGCATACGCCCTTTGTTGCTGAATTGACAACAAGGTTTAATGTCTCCATTAGCACTTAGTGTAATTGCATTCCAAGGCATGTAGCAAAATTTACTCATTTGGCCAATCCGTTTGTATAGGGTCTATGCTTAGTTCATTTACATTTAAATGATATGGCATGTTAATTACATATTCAATCATGTCTACTGCATCATTTAACTGCATTACTGCTCTACCTGGGTGCTTGTGTGCATTGTTTTCTAATGTGCCAAATGTAACATAACTTACTTTAGGTCCACCTGCCCAAATGCTTTTTAAACCCAATGCATTGCTTGTACTACGCAAAGCCTTCTTTTCTTGTTGATAATGCCAATCAGATCCTTTGGTAGCTCTGTCTGTTGTACTACCTAACGACACTATATGCAGTCGTTTAAGGTTCTTTAAGGCGGTTTTATAGACTACATCTAGTAGCAAAGTTTGATGGTACTGCCATAATGCACTACAGTTAATAAAGACGTCATAATTAAGAGCCTTTTCTGCTAACTTGATTTTATAGCCATTTTCAGTTAAATCGTAGCCCCAATCTGTTCTACTAACAAATGTAGTTTCTGGCCAGCGTTCTGCTATAGCACTTGCTATACCAAATTCTGGGTTTCCTGTACAAATTATATTCATTGTTTTTCCTTATAATGGCAACATGTCACACACATTGCTGGCGGGTTATCACTAGCCCAGTTTTCTTTTGATATGTGTTTAGTAAAAAAATCATGTTCTAGTATTTTACTAATTGGATTAACATCACAGTTATTCCAGTCTGGATCTTCTTTACATATCTTAGCAACATATTCATCGTCATCTAATTTATTTCTATCATCTGGATTTAACTCAGCACTGGTATAGTTACAACACGGCCATACTTTACTATCAGAGGTTACGAAGATCTCTTTGCGTTCGTCTGTCCATGTTTCACATTTTATATTGTATTTGCTTGGCATATCATTTCCTCTACAATTGATTTCTTTGCTGGGTCTAACAATCCATATGGTTGTGTATTAATTTTAAAGTTTACACAATCTACCCCTATTGACTTGCCCATTTTTGCCGCTATTGGTATTTGTTGCCAATTCCAATCAAACACTAAAAAATCCCATTGTGTATATCCTGGACTATTACAATATGCAACCATGTTATTCCATGCTTTATTAAAATCAACACCTTCTCTGTATTTCCAATTTGTGTCATGATCAATTCCATCAATTGCAAATACAATTTTTAATTCTTCACCATACTTGTTACCCATTTCTGTGTACCAGTTAGTATTTCTTAAGCCACCATTTGTACTAATCATTATATTGTTAGTAAATGTAAATGCATGATTAACAAATTTTGTAATATCTGGATGCATCATAGGATCTCCAGTTTGTCCACAAAACTTAATAAATTCTATGTTGTCTTCTAAACTTAGCCCGATGGTATTTTTCTTCCATTTAGAAAATGGTACATGTCTTATTACTAACCAATCCATTGGCTCACCAGTTTCAATGTTTGTTCGCGGACAAGTTCTACATCTAGATTGACAATAACTAGTTAATGCAAAGTCAAATGCTAATGTTGGAATCATTTAATACTCCATGGCAAATAACTTTGATAATCTAACTTTTTAATAGGACCAAATATGTCTACAAATTTTTTAAAATTCTCTTCGTCTGTTGTTGATTTGTTTTCCATACTATACACTAAGTGGTTTATAATATTATTAATGTTTAGTTTTTCTTTTTTATTTAAATACGGCTCTAATAATACAAGTTCTTTTATTGTTTCTTCTGTTATATAATTTGGAACAACATGCGAACCTAAATAAGGCCTAGATACAACTGTTGTAAGGTGAAACCTTGCATCTGTATTAGGATTATTCTCTACAAAGTATCTTATCATTTTAGGCAATTGGTGTACATTAAACGAATGCACTACTGCAAGATAAGTCCAAGTTAAGTTACTCTGTTGTTCCATTAATTTATGTTGCGTTTCCCACCAATTCCATTGATGTGGACTTCTTACTAAACTATATAATTCACTTATGCCATCAATACTAAGCCCAAAGTCAATGTGTCTAAAATGTTTTAATAATTCATAATGCTTCTCAGTTGCACTTCCATTTGTTGAGAATTTTAGTTTTTTATTCGTTGATCCTTTTTTAACTAGTGTTTCTAAAATAGTTGTACATTGTTTTGTAAAGAACGGTTCACCACCATCTAAATTTATTTCATGTGCAGAATCTAATGCATCTATATAGTTCTCCCACTTATCCAAATATATTCCACTAAATTGTTTGTCTACTATTTCTGGATCAGAGTCTATAGAATATATCTCGTGATCACTACCTAATTTTTTATATTCTTTTGCTATTATACTACTTCTAGCAGGTCTACATATGTTACAATTTTTATTACATATGTTTCCAAAACTTAGCCAAACTCGTTGTATGTTTGTTTCTGTTAATATGCCATCTTTTCTATTTTGTTGTAAACGTTGACTGTCTTCACCCGCATCTTCTTTAATCCAACAATTATGACAGCCTGCATCACGCTTGTCATTTAGCATTTTATGTTTTAATTCTTTTAGCCAATCACTGTCTAAATATTCTTGTACACTTTTTAAACTTGTATCTCGGTTACCTCTATATGTACAACAAGGGCCAATTGCTCCTACATTATCGTAGTGAATTGTTTTCCATGGTTCGTTACAGTAAGTATTAGACATATGGCTTAAACTCCGGTGCAACATCTAACAAGTTACCTTTTTGTAAATCATCTGTTTTTGTATTAAAGTCTACAAACTCTTTCCAACGCTTTTCGTACCAATCTTCGGACCACATATACTTAATACAGTCTGCTACTTTTGGTATGTCTAAATAAGGTTGTAAGTTTTGCTCGGCGAGCTGTTTTAGTTCTTTAGGTAGAGAACGTATGTTATACATTTCTGGGTGATTAAGAATATTTAGATATATATCTTTGTCAGGTATTCCTTTGCTACGGGTCCAATCAAACAGTTCACTCATAGCACACATGTTTAGTACTTGTACTGTACAATGTACTTGAATGTACACATTAGGTAGTGCTAATAGTTTATCAAATGTTTCTACTATTTTACCCCAACTACTTGGATACCTAACATATCTATCTCTATCGCCAGTTGCATCAATACTACAATTAAGTTGCACACCTTTAAAGTGACTCCAGTAATCAATCATTTTTTGTGGAATATTTGTAAGGTTAGTGTTATACTTTAGTTTAATATTGCCTGCTAGTTCATTTTCAATGCAGTAATCAAATAATGCATATTGACTAGTTGCAAGTGTAGGCTCTCCACCTGTTAAATAAATTTCTTCAATTGTATGTGCTATCTCTACAAAGTTTAATCCAGTTTGTTTACGATCTGGCCATACTTTCATAACTTCCATAAAGTCTAATTCGTCACTGTTTAGTGGCTCATTGGGTGTAAGCTCTGCAAGTCCAGTTACTTTGTTCCAGTCTTTAACCCACATGCTACTACTCCATGGGTTACACATTCTACACTTTAAGTTGCACAAGTTACCTAAACGCAAGTCTACATAACGAATGTCCAATGGTATTTCTTCTGCTACTTTTACATTGTCTTTATACCACTTCTCATTGTAACCTATGCGTGGACTACGAATACCTGCATCTTCCTCACGGAAACATCTTTGACATGTTTCAGGACGCTCTCCGTTTATAAACTCTTTGCGAATGTTTTTATACCACTCACTGTTCCATACATCATTGATATCATCTTTGAATATCCTATATGCTTTGCCACTGCCATCGTCTTTTAATACTTTGTTGTTAGCAGGGTTACTGTTACAACAAACACGAAAGCCACCGCCAGGGTTAACTGCGGCGTGCATAAATGGTAATACGCAAAATGTATCGCTTGGTAATTTTTTACTCATCTTCAAAAAACTCCGGAAATACACTTCTAAAATCAGTGCCTTGTAATCTATCTTTCATATCCATATGTTTTAGTAATTCCTTAAACACATTCTCATCATATTCGTGATGAGTTTTTATATTATATCTTTCTCTTAATTTATTGTTTAGCCCAGCATATGTTAAATAATGTGGTCTATATATTTCTACACTTTTACTAAATCTAATCTTTAAATCTTTTGCCCATTGTTCCGCCTCTTCATTTTGTGATGCATTAACTGACATAGGCAAATAATTTATATTTAAATGAAACTTATCTGGGTAATTAATTTCAATCTGTTTAAACTTTATTAAATTAGCCTCTACTTCTTTCCAATTAGCACCAGCTCTAATATATTCAAACTTATCCTCTATTCCGTCTATGCTTACTAAAAATATTACCTGTTTAAATGTTAGTAGCATTTTTAATAATTCAGCATCAAGTGGTATAGTACCGTTTGTAATAATGCTTAGTCTAACAGAAGGTGAAACTTCATCTTCATATAACTGCGTAATAATTTTTCTTACGTGTGGAATCATTAATGGCTCACCACCTGTAAATTTTAAATACTTTGTATCATATAATGATGATAATATTTCCGGCAGTATATCTTTGTGCCACCCTGTTTTCATTTTTGATTCTACTTTAACTAGTCTATGCCAGTCCTCATCTGGATTTGCATTTACCATTGTATGCCATTTACTGCTACTTAACGGATTACACATTACACAAGTTAAGTTGCAAGTATTATGTAATTTTAAATCCCAATACTGTATTCCTTGTGCTTCATTAAACCATTCTAATGAGTCTTGTCTTAAACTTCTTCTACCTCTATCTTCTTCTGCCTTACATTCATAACAATTAGGCAACCATTTAGTTAAACTTTGTTCATATAGTTCATCAAACTTTTCACGCCAACCTGGCTCATTGTATCGTTGTTCGATATCAGTATTCATATACATACAACAAGGCCTGACTTGTCCGCCAGGACCTATAGTAACACCGTTTTTAAACATCAAACATTTTGGCATAATTCTCATTCACTTTTGTTTTAAATTCTGTACTTGTATCGCCATCAAATATCATATGTATTCGAGGCTCGTCACTGCGATTCCATACCGCGTGATTGTGTCCTGTATTAATCTTTACTACAAGACCGTCTGTGTATGGCAATATACCATATTCTTCCATTACTAAATTGCAACCTTTTGGGTTATTAATAGCAACATTGGTTGCACCTAAACCTGCTAATTTATCTGTATCTCGATGTGGACTAATCCAACCACCTGGCAATACTGCCATAAATCTTACACGACTAAATCTTTCATACAACATTTCGTCTTGCATCCATTCTTTAGTACGTGGTGTAAATTTACTAATATCTGTCCAATCACTTAATTCGTATTCAGCTTCATCTGGCAAGTTATAATCTTCTGGAACATTTGTATGAACACTACTCATTCCATGTACACATAAACTTAACCAACCACCACTACCTACTGCTCTATGTAACGAGAAACATTCAGTTTCTAATAATGCCATTGCTTCGGCATGTATGTCTTTCCATGGTACTGGTATATCTGGCATAGTGACCCATGGGACATTAGTGTTGTCCATTATGTTATTTAGATCTGTTGCATCTAATTGTTTGTTATCAGCTAGTGCAGGATTTGTTTTAAAATTTTCCCATGTTTCAAAGTATTCCATTGTTTCATCATTTGGGGGTTCCCACCATGATAAATTATTGTAGTGTATCATATCCATTTCATCCTGTTTATATTTCTCATATTATAATAGTTTCCATTAATGTCGCCATTAAAATAAACTTTATTAGAAATACCTTGTACTTTTCTTATATATGAAATAGCGTTAAATGTAGTGTCTAATCCTTTGTTAAAGTAATTTGATTCATATAAAAATATATTGCTACATTGTAATAGTACATTTTTATTAGGTGGTATTAAATTTACAATTGCATCATGGTCATTAACTATATTGACTACTTCAAATTGATGCTCTAAGTTTTGTATTTTATTCCATACTTCTAGCCATTGTTCTTCACTATCAAAACTGTCCATAAACTTTTCCCATGTTCCGAACCCAAGTTCAAATGTTCCATCAAAATTTAATCTGTGTTTGTTTGCTTCAAAGAATCCATGAAAGTCTTTTCCATTCCATTCGTGTATAAGTATCTCCATCCATGCAACTGAGTAAGGGCTGTAGTCTGACCATATAATCATTTCCATTACATCTAAACTTTTTTCCATATATTTAAATTGATGCAATCCACTGCATGGACACACCATTACTTGTATATCATTTACAATTACATGTGGCACTGACTCCGTGTTAAGAATATATACAACACTTGAATCTTGTATTTTAAACTCAAGTAGTGGAATCTTATCTTCGTATGTTTCTTTTATATCCCATATGCGATCTGCATGTTCGTATGTTTTAAATAATTCGTTCTCAGTCCATTCAATATCATCTTCTGGATATGAACATACTTTAAGGCTTCGTATATTATAATCTAAGTTAAATACTTTTAGTCCATGTTCTAGTGATGTTCGTAATAAACAGTTAAACAAGTTATATGGTGTTTTTGCTTCTTCATAACTTTTCCAATGACTATCTGGTACATATTTTTCCGATACCGGCTTAATCCACTTAGGTGTATAATCATCGTGAAAATGTTCTGGACTTGCTTCGTACTCACGAATTCTACATTGTATACTTCGTGTAAGTTTTCGTAAATTAACAATAACACACTGATGATGAAATATAGGTCTACGTCTTCCTGGCCTGTCTAATATATGACCAGCACATCCCCATTCTTCTTTATCCCATTCTTCAACAGACTTTAATATTTCTTTGTCAATATCACTATCTTCTGGCCAACTGCCTTCTGCCCAAAGTACAGCTACTTTAAATCCAAGTTGTTTTAAATCTGATAGTACTGAGTCTAGTTGTTCTATCATAACTCCATGTATAAAAGATCCGTTTGTAGCAAGATTCACATTCCAATCTGTAGCCATTTTTAAAATAGATATATAATCATCAGATGCTTTTTCTTCTAGTTCTTTGCACATAACACCTTCTAATGTTACGTGGCATATCTCTTTTTCTCTTATTGTTAGTTTTGTTTCTGATCCCATTATATTCCCATTCCTATACTATCGTTGGTACTGTACCCAAGCACCCATTTAACATCGCATGTTAAATCGTTATCGTTTGGATCTGTGCCACTAAACCAGCACTTGTCTATTTGTTGTAGTCTTACCATTAAATTGGCAAAACTTCGTTCTAGTGTAAATGGCTCAACTATTACTTTTAGTAGCACATAACTGTATATGTTGCTTGCCCAAAAGAATGTACTTGAATCGTTGTCTAGTTTATCTGTAATTGCTTTATGATTGTTTACAAGATCTACTTCTAAGAACTCGTGTTTACATAACTTTACTTGCATCCAAAAATCTAACCAATTATCCATTCCACCGAACTGTTCTACTATATTTAACCATTGTTTGTCTACCTGTTTTAGCAATAATGCATTTGCATCTGGATTATCTTCACAAAACTGCTTAACAAACGCTGGATAGTCAAAACCGTCCCATTTTTCCACCATTAGACGCTTAAATTTAACGCTGTAAGCGTCGAAATCGTACCATACGAACTTTGTACTGTCTATATCTAAACCGTACGTATAAGCGTAATATAGCAGTTTAAACCCGGCTGTAGCACCCACATATTGCTTGAATATAGTGTTTTTAATAGGGTCTGCTACTGTAGGACTACTAGGCTCTGTATTAACAAAATATATAGGACTACTGGGTATATTTTTACGTTTAATAATAACTCTGGCACCTCTTGCTATCGTATGATCTGTGT